>VFQU01000893.1_pt1 | contig 20640 bp, 21 predicted proteins | sample 3512311 | NCBI WGS metagenome assembly VFQU01 (sample SAMN10412377, study PRJNA504923) | tailings metagenome | isolation source: Relicate 3 Philex TSF3 active mining site | place: Philippines: Tuba, Benguet | collected 2017-08-29
GCTGGAGATCGTCGATCTGATTGCCCTGCGCGGTCACGAGGGGCGGGCGATCCCGGCCCTTGTGGCGAGTCTCGTGCGGGGCGCACGCAGCCTTGGCGCGGCCCGGGTCCGGCTGTCGATGGTCAATCCAAGGCTTGAGCCGCTTGTTTCCGGTGTGGAAGGCGCGCGCCGGATCAGGGCGCACGACCATGCGCACGTGCGGTTTGCCGAGAGCGCGCCCCCCGAACTGCGAGCGGACTGGTACGCCACCCCATTCGACGGGGACCACAGCTTCTGTGTCCGGCCGCCGCCGTCGCCGATTTCACACCCGATCTCGGCAAGGCCGCCCAGGCTGGGCCGATACCGGCATGACCGTTGCGAACCGGGCAGTAACAATGCCGCCCGGCGTACCGAAACGGACCATGCTGAACCTGTCGCTGAGACCCTTCGCCCTTGAGGACGCCCCGGCGGTCAACGCCCTGTGCCGAAGCGTCTGGTGGCCGGAGCGGAGCCTTGCCGGCTGGAAATGGCTGGCGGAGGGGCCTCCCGGCGCGCGGGCGGACGGAGATTCCGGACCGCCGGGCTGGGTCTGCGAGCGGGACGGACAGGTGCTGGGCTTTCTGGGCAACTTCGTCCAGCGCTTCCAGCGAGGCGACAGGGACTATCGGGGGGCGACGGGCCATACCTTCGTGGTCGACCCATCAGCGCGCGGCGCGGGCCGGCTGTTGCTGAGGGCCCTGGCCGAGCAACAAGGGCGCTTCGCCGTCTATCTCTTCAACGCCAACGCCCTGTCGGCGAGCCATTACCGCCACTATGGCCTCGACCCCTGGCCCGTGCCCTACGACCGGGTGAAGTATGTCTGGCGGATGGACCTGCCGGCGGTGATCAGCGAGCGGCTAAAATGGCGGCTGGCCGGTCTGCGACAGTTTGAAGGGGTCCGCGAGGGCGGCGAACGGTTCCTCGATCCCAGGCTGGTGACGGGCCGCATGGGGCCGCTGGCGCAGGGCGTTCAAGTCGTGGCTCGCGAAGCCGTGGACGGGCGCTTCGATGCGTTGTGGCGGCGCCTCATCGCCTCTGGCCGGTTCCTGGCCGCCCGGGATGCGGCGAGCCTGGCCTGGCGCATGGACGATCCCGACCTGACGCGGGCGCCGGTGCTTCTCGGCTATGAGGCGCAGGGGCGTCTGAGCGGCTATCTGCTGGCCTACTTCGCCAAGCAGACCGAGATCGAGCGCACGTCGCTGGACATCGTCGATCTCGTCGCCGAGTCCGGTCACGAGGCGGACGCCATCCCCGCCCTGGTCAACAGCCTGACCCGCAATGCGCGCAGGCTGGGGGCGGTGCGGGTGCGGCTGCAGACCGTCACGCCGCGCCTGGATGGATTGCTCAGGGGATTGCCGGGCGCGCGACGGGTGATGACCCATGGCCACTGCCATGCTCGCTTCGCCGAAGGCCTGGATGGCGGCATCGCCGCGGCCTGGGAGGCGACGCCCTACGACGGGGACTACAGCTTCTGCCTGCGGCCCCCGCCGCTGGACGCCCTCAAAGTCGCCTGATCAGCCGTAGACGACCGAGATGGTCTCGGCGACGCAGGCCGGGCGTTCCTCGCCCTCGATCTCGATGGTGCATTCGTTCTTCATCTGCAGGCCGCCCGACTTGGCTTCGACGGCCAGCAGCTTCTGGCGCATGCGAACGCGCTTGCCGACGCGAACCATGTTGGTGAAGCGGACCTTGTCCGAGCCGTAGTTGATGCCGCGTGTCACGCCCTTCACGCGCAGCAGGCCGGCGCCGAGGAAGGGGATGAGGGACAGGGTCAGATAGCCGTGGGCGATCGGGCCGCCGATTTCCTTGGTGGCGCGCTCCACGTCGACGTGGATCCACTGATGGTCGCCGGTCGCCTCGGCGAACTGGTTGACCCGCTCCTGGGTGATTTCGACCCAGTCGCTGACGCCGATTTCCTGGCCGGCCAGGCTGGGCAGGTCCTTGTAGTCGACTTCCTTCATGACGATCGTCCCTCTATGTCGCGAACAGTTGTTTGAGGTCATGCCACGGCCGGGAGGCGGCCTCAAGCGGCGCCGTCGGCTTACCTGCGAGGTCATGGAGCGGCGACGCGCAGCCCGGTAGGGTCGCGTCATGACCCAGCCCATGACCTTCGGCGATCTGGTTCGCGACTGGCGCAACCGGCGGCGCATGACCCAGATGGACCTGGCCCTCGAGGCCGAGCTGTCGTCCCGGCACATGAGTTTTCTCGAGACGGGCCGGTCACGTCCCAGCCGCGAGATGGTGCTCCGGCTGGCCGAGCGGCTTGAGCTTCCACTGCGCGACCGCAACCAGCTGCTCGCCGCAGCCGGCTTCGCCCCGGTCTATCCCGAGCGCCGGCTGGATGACCCGGCGCTGGCGGCCGGCAGGCGGGCGGTGGAACTGATCCTGACGGGACACGAGCCCCATCCGGCGCTGGCGGTCGATCGTCGCTGGACCCTGCTGAGCGCCAACGCCGCAGCCCTGGAGCTGATGGGCGGGGTGGACCCCGCCCTGCTGGCCGGACCGGTGAACGTGCTGCGGCTGAGCCTTCATCCAGACGGCCTCGCGCCTCGCATCCTGAACCTGGCGGAATGGCGCTCCCACGTGTTGGAGCGGCTGCGTCAGGATCTGGCGGCCAGCGCCGACCCGGCCCTTGCGGAGCTCCTGGCGGAGATCGGCGCCCTGCCGGCGCCGCCGACCGCCGTCGGACGGCCGCATGGGGCGGACTATGGCGGCGTCGCCATTCCGTTGCGCCTCGCCAGCGAGGCGGGGCCGCTGAGCTTTATCAGCACCACGACGGTCTTCGGCACGGCGATCGACGTGACCTTGTCCGAACTGATGCTGGAGACCTTCTTCGCCGCCGACGAACACACCGCGCGTGTCATGAGCGACCTTGCCGCCGCCCGGGCCAGGCGCTCCCGCGCGGCCTGAACAGGCAAACCCTCTCGCCAGCCGTGGCTCGCTATGCCACTTGTGCGGTCATGACCGATACCGCAACCGCGCCCGCCCCGACCCAGGAATCCTTTGTCCTGTCGACGTCCCGGGGTTTCCCCGACTGGCTGGCCCGGTCGGGCGGCTCCATCGCCTTCACCACCTACCAGGCGGGAAAGGTCTTCTTCCTCGGCAGCAAGGAACCGGGGCGGATCGGAATTTTCGAGCGCACCTTCGCCCGCTGCATGGGCCTCGCCGTCAGCCCGGATGCGCGAAAGCTGGCGCTGGCGACACACTTCCAGATGTACCGCTTCGACAATGTGATCCCGCCGGGCGGCGCCACCAACGGCCATGACGCCGTCTACACCCCGCGCGTCGCCTGGATGACGGGGGACGTGGACGCCCACGACGTGGCGTTCGACGAGAACGGCCGCATCGTCTTCGTCAACACGCTGTTCTCCTGCCTGGCCGAGATCAGCGACGGCTACAGCTTCAAGCCGATCTGGAAGCCGCCCTTCATCAGCAAGCTGGCGCCGGAGGACCGGTGCCACATGAACGGCCTGGCGATGGAGAACGGGCGCCCGCGCTATGTGACCATGGTGTCCGCGTCGGACGTGGCCGACGGCTGGCGCGATCGCCGGAGCGACGGCGGCATGGTGATCGACGTGACCACGAACGAGCGGGTGCTCGAAGGGCTGTCGATGCCGCATTCGCCGCGGGTTCACGACGGCAAGCTGTGGCTGCTGAACTCGGGCAAGGGCGAGCTGGGATACTATGATCCGGGCAGCCGCGCCTTCACGCCGGTCGCCTTCTGTCCGGGCTATGCCCGCGGGCTCGCCTTCATGGGACGCTATGCGCTGGTCGGGCTGTCGCTCGCGCGGGAGAACCGCACCTTCTCGGGCCTGCCCCTGGACGAGGCGCTGGCCAGCCGCGACGCCACGGCGCGTTGCGGAATCCTGGTGATCGACACCGAGACCGGCGACACCGTCGAGTGGGTGCGGATCGAGGGGGTGGTGCGGGAGCTGTTCGACGTCGTCGCCCTGCCGGGCGTTCGCAATCCGTCGGTCATCGGCATGATCAACGACGAAATCCGCCGGATCATCTCCATCGACGAGGGCTGAGGCCGGGGGAACCCCCGCCAGGCGGCGGATCCCCCGTGAGCCTTCAGACGATCTTGGCGTCCGTCTTGCCCCAGTAGGCGTCGCGGATGAGACGCTTGTAGAGCTTGCCGGTCGGGTGGCGCGGAAGCTCCTCCATGAAGTCGAGGACGCGCGGCGTCTTCACATGGCTGAGGTTGGCGCGGCAGAAGGCCAGAAGCTCGGCGGCCAGGGCCTCGTCGCCCTTGCCCTCGGCCGGCTGGACGACGGCGATCACCTGTTCGCCCATCTCCTCGTGCGGGCCCCCGACGACCGCGACGTCGGCCACCTTGGGGTGGGTCACCAGCAGGTTCTCGATCTCCTGCGGATATATGTTCACGCCGCCGGAGATGATCATGAAGCTCTTGCGGTCGGTCAGGTAGAGGAAGCCCTCCTCGTCCATCCAGCCCACGTCGCCCAGGCTGGTCCAGCCGTGCTTGTTGTAGCTCTCGGCCGTCTTGGCCGGGTCGTTGTGGTAGTTGATGGGCGGTCCGTTCTCGAAATAGACCTGCCCCTCCTGGCGGGGCGGCAGGGCGTCGCCGTCCTCGTTGCAGATGCGCAGCTCGCCGAGCACGGCGCGGCCGACCGAGCCCTTGTGCGCCAGCCAGTCGGTCGAGTTGATGTAGCAGAAGCCATTGCCCTCGGTGCCGGCGTAGTACTCGTGGATCACCGGGCCCCACCAGGCGATCATCTGCTCCTTGACCGGGATCGGGCAGGGGGCGGCGGCGTGGACGGCCGAGCCCATGGACGAGATGTCGTATTTGGACCGGACGTCCTCGGGCAGCTTGAGCATGCGCACGAAGTGGGTCGGCACGAACTGGCCGCAGTCGACCTTGTACTTCTCGATCAGCGCCAGGCAGGTCTCCGGATCGAACTTCTCCATGACGATGACCGTGCCGCCCAGCTTGTGCACGCTCATGCACCAGCGCAGCGGCGCGGCGTGATAGAGCGGGGCCGGGGAGATGTAGGTGCAGTCGTTCTTGAAGCCGAACAGCCCCTGCGTCATCATCTGCAGGGGATTGGGGGCGTCGATGGGATTGCCCGTCAGCTCCGGCTTCACCCCCTTGGGGCGGCCGGTCGTGCCCGAGGAATAGAGCATGTCCGAGCCGGCCGTCTCATCGGCGATCGGGGTGGTCGGCATGGCGGCGCGGGCCGCCTCGAAGCTCTCGTAGGGGGCCTTGGGCTCGCCGACCATGTAGAGCCGGAGCCCCGGCAGGAGCGCCGGCAGTTCATCGACGACCGGGGCCAGGGCGGCGGTGGTGATGAGCACCTTCGCCGCGCAGTCCTTGACGATGTACTCGACCTCGCTGGCCGTCAGCTTGGAGGAGATGCAGGTGTAGTAGAGGCCCGAGCGCTGGGCGGCCCAGGCGATCTCGAAATAGCGCGGGCTGTTGTCGAGGAAGATGGCGATGACGTCGCCGGTCTTCAGGCCGAGGGACCGGAACAGCTGGGCGCCCTGGTTGGAACGCTCGTCGAGGTCCTTGTAGGTCACCGTCTCGCCGGTGCCGGCCATGATGTAGGCGGCGCGATCGGGATGGGTCTTGGCGTGATGCGTCGGGTGCATTCCGGTTCCCTCGAGGACCCGGTCTGTCGCCGGGTTATCGGTGTTCAGTTGTCGGGCGAATAGAACCGCGTTGCGCCGCCCGGCTCAAGGGTCACGTTGCGGCAGCGGATCGGGCTTTCTGCTTCTGGCAAGGCGGGGCTTCCGATACACCGGGACGATCCAATGCTCGGGGGAACAGGGCCATGGCCGGCAGTCAGGACTTTGCCGCCGATCCGCGCAACGAGACGGCCCTGTGCTGGCTGAACGGGGCGCTGATTCCCAAGCGCGAGGCGAAGGTGTCGGTCTTCGACGCCGGGTTCGTGGTCGGCGATGGGGTCTGGGAGGGGCTGCGGCTGCACCGGGGCGCCCTGATGTTCCTGGATGCGCACCTCGACCGCCTGTACGGCGGGGCGGCCGCCATCGGCCTGGATATCGGCATGGACCGGGCGGCCATGGTGGCGGCGCTGGAAGCCCTGCTGGACGCCAACGGCATGGTGGACGGGGTCCACCTGCGGCTGATGGTGACGCGCGGCGAGAAGTCGGCGGCGAACCAGGATCCGCGCAATGCCCTCGGTCGGCCGACAGTGGTGATCCTGGCCGAATGGAAGGTTCCGAGCCCGGCCATCGTGACCCGGGGGCTGAAGCTGGCGACCGTCTCGATCCGCTGCAGCCCGGCCGAGATGTTCGATATGCGGCTGAACTCCCACAGCCGGCTGAACCTGATCATCGCGCTGAACGAGGCCATCGCCCTGGGCGCCGACGAGGGGGTAATGCTGGACCCGCATGGCTTTGTCTCGAGCTGCAACGCCACAAACCTTTTCTGGGTGCGGGAGGGACAGGTGCGGACCTCGCGCGGCGACTACTGCTTCAACGGGGTGACGCGGGCCAACGGCATGCGGCTGTGCCGCGAGCATGGCCTGGACCTGGCGCCCGGCGACTATCCGGTCGACGACCTGCGGGCGGCGGACGAGGCTTTCGTGACGGGGACGTTCGGGGGGCTGACGCCGGTGCGGGAGATCGACGGGCGGGTGCTGCGCGAAACATTGCCGGGACCCGTGACCGCGCGCCTGAGGTCGCTCTACGAGGCGCTGAAGGATGCGGAGGCGGGGCTGTGACCCTGCGCATCGCCATGTGGTCGGGGCCGCGGAACATCTCCACGGCCATGATGCGGTCGTTCGAGAACCGCGCGGACACGGCGGTGGTCGACGAGCCCTTCTACGCCGCCTATCTGGCGGCGACGGGACTGGACCATCCAATGCGGGACGAGGTGCTGGCCTCGCAGCCGACCGACTGGCGGCGGGTGGCGGCGGACATGGCCGGCGCGGCGCCGGGCGGGGCGGCGGTCTTCTACCAGAAGCACATGACCCACCACATGCTGCCCGGCATGGCGCTCGACTGGACCGAAGGTTGCGTCAACGCCTTCCTGATCCGCGATCCGGCCCGGGTGCTGGCCAGCTATGTGCGCAAGCGCGGCGAGGTGACCCTGGCCGAGATCGGGGTGGAGCGGCAGGCCGAGCTGTTCGATCGCGAGGCCGACCGGCTGGGCCGCGCGCCGCCGGTGCTCGAGGGACGGGACGTGCTTGCTGATCCCGCCGGGACGCTGGCGGCGCTGTGCGCGGCGCTGGGGATCGGCTTCGATCCAGCCATGCTGGCCTGGCCAGCGGGGCGGCGCGACAGCGACGGGGTCTGGGCGCCGGCCTGGTACGACGCGGTCGAGCGGTCGACCGGTTTTGGCCCGCCGCCGGACGAGACGGCCGCCCCGGCGCTTGAGGGCGAGCTGGCGCGGATCGCCGAAGCGGCCCGCCCGTTCTACGAGCGGCTGGCGGCGCACCGGATCACCGCCTGATCCGCATGGGCGCTTGGCGCCGCGCCAGACTCCGCTACAGTCTCAACTAACCAACGATAATGTATGCGGGAGGAGAGTGCGGTGGAGTTGCTCAGCCAGACTGTGACCGAGGCGCGTCCGGGGCCGGGCGGGCCGCTGGCCTATCCGACGCTGGACGGCGTCAACCTGACCGATATCCGCCGCTTCACGCGTGGCCAGCCGTGGGACGATTTCGCCAGGATGCGGGCGCAGGCGCCGGTGATGTGGCATCCCGAGCCGATGGACGGCCCCGGATTCTGGGCCGTGACGCGCCATGCCGACGTGATGCGGGTGAATGGCGATCCCGAGACCTTCTCGTCCCAGCGGGGCGGCATCCTGATGGCGGTCGGCAAGCCCGAGGCGCGCCACGCCCTGCTGTTCCGCGCCAGCATGGACGCCATGATCAACATGGATGCGCCGCATCATCTGCAGCTGCGCCGCGAGCACATGCCCTACTTCACGCCGGCCTATCTGCGCGAGCTGACGGTCAAGGTGAAGGCCGAGATCACCCGGCTGCTGGACGAGATGGCGGGCCGGGGCGAGCTGGATTTCGTCGATGCCTTTTCCTCGCGCCTGCCGCTATTCACGCTGTGCGAGATCCTCGGCGTGCCGGCGGAGGACCGGCCGAAGTTCCTGAAGTGGATGCACTATCTGGAGATGGCCCAAAACATGGCGGCCGAGCAGGCCGGCCTGCCTGCCGAGCCGACGCTGGAGCTGATGCAGTTCGCCCAGGACTTCAATTCGAACGTCGAGGAGATGTTCGAGTATGGCCGCGCTATGCTGCTCAAGCGCCGGCAGGACCCGCAGAACGACCTGATGAGCGCCATCGCCCGGGCCCAGCTGGAGGGCGAATTCCTGGCCGACGAGTATCTGGACGGTTCGTGGCTGTTGATCGTCTTCGCCGGCAACGACACGACGCGCAACACGCTCTCGGGTTCGGTGAAGCTGATCACCGAACATCCGTCAGAACGGGCGCGGCTGCTGGCGGACGAGGGGCTGCTGCCGGGGGCGGTGAACGAGTTCATCCGGATGGTCAGCCCGGTGATCTACATGCGCCGCACCGCCATCCGCGACACCGAGGTCGCGGGACAGGCGATCCTCGAGGGGCAGAAGGTCATCATGTACTACGGCGCCGCCAACCGGGACGAGGCGGTGTTCGATAATCCCGACGTGCTGGATGTCGGCCGGGCCAATGCGGACAAGCACATCGCCTTCGGCTACGGGCCGCACGTCTGCATCGGCAAGCGGGTGGCGCAGCTGCAGCTGGAGGAGACCTGGCGGCAGATCCTGGCCCGCTTCCCCAGGATCCGCTGGACCGGCGACCTCGACATCGCACCCAACAACTTCGTCCACGCGATCCGCCGGCTGGGCGTGGCGCTGGACTAGCCGAGACGGGCGCGGGGCGGTGCTTGCCTTCCCCGGCGTCCGGTCCTTTTGATGCCGGCAAGTTCGAGAATCCGGAGGAAGCCGCGAATGTCCGCCTATGAAACCATCCAGTACGCCGTCGAGGACGGCGTCGCGATCCTGACGCTGCATCGTCCGGACCGGATGAACGCCTTTACCGCCCAGATGATGCTGGAGATGATCGACTGCTTCGACCAGATCGACGCGGACGACGCGGTCAAGGCGGTGATCGTGACCGGTTCGGGTCGGGCGTTCTGCGCCGGGGCGGACCTGGGCAGCGGCGGCTCGACCTTCGACTACGCCAAGCAGGGCAACGACACCCGCGAGAGCGGCAAGGTCAACGGCGTCTATCGCGACGGCGGCGGGCGGCTGACCCTGCGCATCTACGAGTGCAAGAAGCCGGTGATCGCGGCGGTCAACGGCGCGGCGGTCGGCATCGGCGTGACCATGCAGCTGCCCATGGACATCCGGCTGGCCTCGACCGACGCCAAGTTCGGCTTCGTCTTCGCCCGACGCGGCATCACGCCCGAGGCGGCCTCGTCCTGGTTCCTGCCGCGGCTGGTGGGCATGCAGCAGGCGCTGGAGTGGTGCTTCACCGGCCGCGTCTTCGGCGCACAGGAAGCCCTGGACGGCGGGCTGGTCCGCTCGCTGCACGCGCCTGAAGACCTGTTGCCGGCCGCCAAGGCGCTGGCTCGCGAGATCGCCGACAACACCGCCCCGGTCTCAATCGCCTTGACCCGCCAGCTGCTGTGGCGCAACGTCGGCGCCAGCCACCCGATGGAAGCCCACATGTCCGACAGCCGGGCGATCATGGCGCGGGGCGCCCAGGGCGACGCCAAGGAGGGCGTGACCTCCTTCCTGGAAAAGCGCGCGCCCAGCTATCCCGACAAGGTGTCCACCGACATGCCGGACATCTGGCCGTACCGCGAAGAGCCGCAGTTCAAGTAGGCGGCGGGGATCCGCCCCGGAGGCGCCGGGGCGGATCGCGTTCAGGCCAGTCGGAAGTTACGGGCGTGGTTTCCGTCGCGGAACCGTGACTGGCCCCCAATCGGCGACAGGCGCATGCTGGTCCCCGCAAGACCTTCAAGAGTCTTCCGGGAGAATACGCCATGATGGACCGTGTCCTGAGTTGGTCGTTTGCTCTAGGGCTGGCGGCCTTTCTGCTTTTCATGAGCTTCCAGAAATTCTTCGGGCTGGACCCCAATCCGGTGTTCGGCCTGATCGAGGCCCGCTCGGGGATCGCATTGGTCGATCCCTGGCTGCGATGGCTGACCGGCCTGCTGGAACTGGTCGCCGCCGGGCTGGTGATCTGGCCGGCGACGCGGATTCGCGGGGCCATGCTGGGCGCCCTGGTGGCGCTGGGCGCCATCGCCTTCCACCTGTCGCCATGGCTGGGCTGGCGTGTGCCGCTGCCCGAGCAGGCCTCGGCCGCGCTGGCGGCCGGCGCCACGCCCGAGCAGATGGCCAACCTGCCCACCGACCAGGGGGCGCTGTTCCTGCTGGCGCTGGTGATCGGGGCGCTCGCGGTGGCGAGCTACGTCACCGAGCGGAACCTGGCGCGACAGAGATCGCGCAAGGATCACAGTCCCGCGATGGGCGCCCTGGCCTGAGGCCGGAGCCGGCCCGGGAGCTGATTTCGTCACCGGGAGTTAACGGGGCTCTGGTCTAACCGGAGTTCCGCGCCGGAGACGTCATGACCGAGCCAGCCCTGTCGCGCCCCGATGAGCCCTCGCAGGAGGGAGCGCAAACGCCGTCGCCCCCGCCGGTGCGCTCGCGCTCGACGCTGCTCAAGCGGCTGGCCGACGTCGTCTGCCTGCCAGGCAGCCGGGTGAACGCCTTCGAGCGGTCGATGACGGCCGACCTGCTGATCGAGATGCTGCGCGAGGCGGCTGTCGAGGAGCGGGCGCGCGTCGCCCGCCGGCTGGCGAACCTCGCCGATATCCCCTCGTCGCTGGTGCGACTGCTGCTGCGCGACGACATGGCCGTGGCTTCGGCTCTGCTGGAACATGGCGCCCACCTGGGCGAGGCCGACCTGATCGACTGCGCCCAGTCGGCCGGGCCGGACCACAGGCGCGCAATCGCCCTTCGCCGCGGCCTGAGCGAGGCGGTGGTCGACGCGGTCGCCGAACGGCTGGAGCCGGCGGTGATCGAGGCCCTCCTGCGCAACGACATGGCCCGGCTGAGCCATGGTTCGCTGGAGCGGGTCGTCGCGGCCTCGCGCGAGCAGCCGCGCCTGATCGGCCTGCTGCTGCGACGGCCGGAGCTGCGACCCAGCCACGCCTATGTGATGTTCTGGTGGGCGGATTCCGACTGCCGGCGGCTGATCCTCCAGCGCTTCGCGGTATCGCGGGAAGTGCTGCAGGACGCGGTCAGCGACGTGTTCTCCATGGCGGCCGAAGAGGGCTGGCAGGACCCGCTGACCCGCAAGGCCCTGCAGTTCATCGAGCGGCGCCAGCGCAACCGGGCGGCAATCGACAAGAGCCCGTTCAACAGCCTGGACGAGGCGGTAGCCGCCGCCCAGACCGGGATGACCCGGGAACTGGCCGAGGAGATCAGCTACCTGTCGGGGCTGAAGCCCATGACCGGGGCCAAGATCATGACCGACGTTGGCGGCGAGCCGCTGGCCATCCTGTGCAAGGCGACAGGCTTGCCCCGCAACGCGGTACGGGCTCTCTGGCGGGGGCTGCGACGGCCGGAGGTCGACGCGGCCGGCAACATCGCGCCGGCGCTCGAGCGGGTGCTGACGACGTTCGACTCGCTGGCGGTGGATCGGGCGCAGACCGTGCTGCGCTACTGGAACTGGGCGCTGTCCTCGGCCCTGACGCCGAGTCTGGTGCGGGCGATCCGCGAGGGCGACGAGGAGGCGGTGGACGAGTTCTCCGCGCCGCAGAAGGCCGCGATGCTGGCCCTGGGACGCGACTTCGCCCGCTAGCCCGACCCGCCCTGAAAGCCGCCGCGCTGGCCGCTGCCGGCTTGCCGCCGCCGCAATGGTCGATGGCAGGCGCCTGGAGTGCCGCTGACTCCGGTGCATCAGGATCAAAAGTGACGGGGCGTCGCCGCATGGTTTGAACATGCGTCGGCAAGAGGATGCGCTGTCAGGTCAGTTCGATCCACTATCGGGCGAAGCGCGTTAATCCGACTACCGCATGACTTGCAGTCTTGGCTTTATTGCAGGGCGCAGCATCTTCCGCGGGCTTGTCTTCGCCAGCGACACACTCTATGCAGCGCCCATCAGATCAAGACAGTTGATCCGTCCCCCCGTCAGCAAATCCGAGATGGAACGATCCGAAATGGAAGATAAATCCGCGATCATCGAGATGACGACCGACATCGTTTCGGCCTATGTCGGCAACAATTCCGTTTCGGCCAATGATATTCCCGGCCTGATCCAGTCGGTCCACAAGGCCCTGAGCGGCATCGCCGGCGGCGTCGAGACCGTTGAAGCTCCGCCCAAGGAACCGGCGGTTCCCGTGAAGCGCTCGATCACGCCCGATTACCTGATCTGTCTGGAAGACGGCCGCAAGTTCAAGTCGCTGAAGCGCCACCTGCGCACCAAGTACGACATGAGCCCCGAGGAATACCGGGCCAAGTGGGGCCTGGCCAAGGACTACCCGATGGTGGCTCCCAACTACGCCAAGGCCCGCTCGGACCTGGCCAAGCAGATGGGCCTGGGCCAGGGCGGTCGTCAGGCCAAGAAGCGCCGCTAGAAGCTTCGCCTCAGTCTCATGCAATGACGCCCGCCGGCACGCGCCGGCGGGCGTTTTCTTTTGGACCCAGAAGCGATCAGCTGTTGCGAACCTGGTAGTAGACATCGACCGTGCAGGTCCAGGTCGTGCGCTTCGTCACCGTGCTGTACTCGCTGGAGCACATGCAGGAGCCATAGCCCGTGAAGGTCAGGCGGCTGTGCCCCTCCTGACCCTCGGCATTGGCCCGCGCTGCACGCTTGGCTGCTTCGCATGCGGCGGCTTCGGTGCCGCCGGTCATGCCGCCGGTGGCGACGGCGGCGGAAGCCGAGCCGGGGGCGGTGAGGGCGAGGCCCGCGATCGCCGCGGCGACGAGGCTTTTTCGGATAGTCATGATCCACTCCGTTGGTTGCGGCGCGGGACAGCGCCTTTGCCTGCATCGCGTGGAGTGGAATGGGCCGGTATCCCCATCTGTGGGGTGGTGAGGCTGAAAGAACGCCGGTCGCGAATCTGTTGACTCGAATCGAGAATCTTCACCTGTGCGGCGATTTTCCGCTTGCCCCCGATTCGCCGGTTAAGCGATAGTGAATCACGGGTGATTCCAACGGGTTGTTAAGGATTCTGTAGATGGTCGCGCAACTGGGCGCATCGGCGGCAGCCGCCCGCGCTCATGAGGAGTTGTTCAGCTACTGGGCCGCGCAGCGCCGGTCCGGACGGCTGCCCAGCCGCGCCGACATCAGCCCGGAAGGCTTCAAGCGCCTGCTTCCCACGGTCAGCCTGATCGATGTGATCCATGCCGACGACGGGACGATCGACTATCGCCTGAGGCTGGCTGGTACGGGCCTGTACTCGGTGTTCGGCCGCGAGATCACCGGCCAGCGACTGTCCGACGTCTACGGCCAGACCGCCTGTGACTACTGGCGCCGGGAACTGGATGGGGTGGTCGCCAGCGGCCGGCCCGCCGTCGGCTCGCACAGCATGGCCTGGCGCGGGGCCTCGCACCTGACGACCCTCTGGCTGCGGCTTCCGCTGGCCTCCGACGGCGAGCGGGTCGACATGATCCTGGGCTACGACGCGGTCCTGGGTCTGCAGGGCGAGCGCGCGATCAGCGGCATCCGCGCGGCCTGATCCTCCGATCGAGGTTTCTATCGCAGAACGGCGTCTCAGGCGGCGGCCTGGGCGTCGCGGCGAATGCGCTCGACCATCGAAGCCAGGCCGTTCGAGCGCTGGGTGGATAGCGTTCCGTCGAGACCCAGCCGCCGGAACGCCGCGCGCGCATCGAACGCCAGGATATCGGCGGGTGTCCGGCCGGAGTAGAGGCGCAGCAGGATGGCGACCAGGCCGCGGACGATGTGCGCGTCGGAGTCGCCGCGAAAATGCAGCAGGCCGTCGCGCGCCTCGGTCACCAGCCAGACCTGGCTGGCGCAGCCGCGCACCTTGTTGGCGGCGGAATGCTCGTCATCGCTCAGGGGCGCCAGCTCACGACCCAGGTCGATGACGTACTGAATCTGCTCTTCCCAGTCGCCGATGAGGTCGAAGTCCTCGGCGAGGGCGGCGAGTTCGGCGTCGATGGGGGAAGTCATGGCGAGGGCTGTAGACTTTGACGCCGGGCGCGAGAACACCCCGCGGCGATTTTTTCAGACAGCCGGCAGGACGAGCGTTGCCGTCAGGCCCTGGCCCGGAGCGCTGGCGATGCGCAACTGGCCGCCACCGGCGCGGGCCAGCAACTGGACGATCGGCAGGCCGAGACCCGCGCCGCTGCCGGTACGCGTCAGCGCGTTTTCGCCCTGTTCGAAGGGACGAAGGAGGCGAGGGATGTCGTCCGGATCGACGCCCGGCCCCTGATCGGCGATTGCGATCTCGACGACACTGTCGCGCCGCGTGGCCGAGACGGTCACAACGCCGCCATCCGGTGACCAGTCGACTGCATTCTGCAGCAGGTTGCCAAGCATTGTGCGCAACCCTCGCGCATCGGCCAGCACGCGGGGCAAGCCGGCCTCGTCCTCGATAGCCACGGCGAGCGATCTGCGCTCGAGGTCGGCGGCCAGCGGCGTCAGCACGTCCTCCAGCGCATGGTCGAGCGGTTCTGGTCTCAGGTCCAGGTCGAGCTGGTCACCCTCAAGCCTGGCGATCTCGAGGATCTGGTTCACCAGCGAGAGCAGCTTGAGACCGCTCTGACGGATGTGCTCGGCGTACTGCTTGTATTGTGGCGCGCCGAGCGGGCCATAGAGCTCGCAGGACAGAATCTCGGAGAAGCCGATCACGGCGTTGAGCGGTGTGCGCAGCTCATGGCTGACCATCCGCAGGAAGGATTTCTTGTGGGCGTCCGCGAGGTCCTGGCGACGGCGATCGCGCCGGGCGCGCGGGGTCGCCTCGGGTTCGGGAATCGCTTGGGGCTGGCGCGCCGCCGGGGTCATTCTGGCCTTTCACGGACCGTCCGGTCCGGGCTTGTTCCGTGCCGTTATGAGGCAATGCGCTTACCATTCCGTTGCCTGTCCACAGGCCGTCCACGGAAGGGCCTCTCGCGACGATTGAGCGGTCTTCTAGCCAGAGGCGGCGAGGACTAGTGTTGGTCGACTCCGAAACGGGGCGCAGGGGACGACAAGGCTGGCCTTGGCCGAACACCGAACCGATCCGGCCGACACGGCCCAGGCGACGCCGCGAGCCGGTGCGCCGGGCCTGTTGCTGCTCGCGACCGCCGCCCTGGCGGGTGCGGTCGGCTGCCTGATCGCCGGAGGCCCGGCCGGACCCCTGGGCGTGCTGTGCCTGGCGCCGCTGGCGGTGGCGCTGGTCACCGGCGCCGGCCGGAACGCGGCGGCCGGCGCGGCGCTGTCTGTGCTGGCGGCGGCGGTATCGGCGGTCGGCCAGTTGCTGGGCCTCTCGCTGCCGGCGCCGCAGCCTGAGGTCGGAGTGGGCATCGGCCTGCTTGGCCTTACGGTGATCGGGGGAACACTGGGCGCCGGGCTGGTGCTGAACCGTCGGCGCATGCTGGAGCGGCAGGGCCGCCACGACACCGAAACCACGCGGCTGGCGCGGCTCCTGTCCGGACAACCGCATCTGGTGTTGGCGCTGTATCCGCACGGAAAACCCCGCGCCATCCACGGCCACGTTCCGGAAGGGATCGACGCGGACCTGATGCGCCGGCTGGGCCTGTCGGCTGTCGCGGCCGAGCCGGCGGTGGTCACCGAGGCTCTACGCCAGGCCCAGGCGACCGGGCGTGCGGAGACGGCCTTTGCGCCGGCCGCCGCTCAGGATCGCTGGGTTGCGCTCAGCCTGCGCCGCTCGGATGACAACCTCCTTCTCGGCGTGATGCGAGACGCCACCACCGACCGGGCCCGCGAGGCGGCGCTGGAGCAGGCGCGGCAGGACGCGGAAGCTCTGGCGACCGGCAAGTCGCGGTTCCTCGCCAACATGAGCCACGAGCTGCGCACCCCGCTCAACGCGATCATGGGCTTTTCCGACATCATGAAGGCGCGGCTGTTTGGACCGATGCCGGAAAAGTACGGCGAGTACGGCCAACTGATCCACGAGGCGGGCTCGCATCTGCTGGACCTCATCAACGATGTCCTGGACATGTCGAAGATCGAGGCCGATCGGTTCGAGCTGTCGAGAGAACTGTTCGATGCGCGCGAGGCGGTGTCGGCGGCGCTGCGGCTGGTGCGACCGCAGGCGGATGCCGCCGGGGTTCAGCTTCGCGGCCTGTTGCCGGCAAGGGCGCTGGAGGTCGACGCCGACCGGCGGGCGATCAAGCAGATCGTGCTGAACCTGGTGTCCAACGCCCTGAAGTTCACGCCCCGCGGCGGCTCGGTGACAGTCACGCTGCAGGGTGTCGGACGGACGATGGAACTGATCGTCGCCGATACAGGGGTCGGGATCTCGCAAGAGGACCTCGATCGGCTGGGCAAGCCCTTCGAGCAGGCGGGTGACAGCGATCAGCGGGCCATGGGCACAGGGCTGGGGCTGTCGCTGGTGCGCTCGTTCGCCGAACTGCATGGCGGGGACATGGTGCTGGAGAGCGTGCTGGGCGAAGGCGCCAGCGTGACCGTGCGCCTGCCCGTGGTGCTGGAGCCGGCCGCACCGGGCCCGGCCGCGCCGACCGATGCGGACAATGTGGTGGCTTTCACGCCGCCGATGTGAGGCAGGTGTCGCGCACCCCTTGAGCTGGCGGCGATGGCTGGCGAGAAGCCTTCAGCGGACGCCGGCGTCGAGGAAGGCCCGGCCGGCGGCGAAGTCGCCCACTTCGATGTAGGCGCGGCGGACGATGTCGCCGCGCGGCCCGGAGAAGACGAATTCCACGGCGACTGCCTCACGGGGGTCGAGACCGGCGAGGGCCTCGGCAGCGGCGGGTGAGAAGCGGTAGGTCCAGCCGGATTCGGCTCCCGGAGGCAGCAGGCCCTCGTCGGCGATGTCGCGGGCGTCGGCGCTGAACACCCGACTGGCTGATCGCGGCGGCAGGCGAGAGGCGAGCGGCGGACGCGGACCTGCGCGACGGTCAAGGTAGGGGCCCTGCGTGCGTCCGACATCGCGCATGACCAGCCGAGCGGCATAAGGCCGGGCCTTGTCAGAAAAGGCCACGACGGCGGCCAGTGAGCCACGGCCCTCGAAACCGGCGAGGCCGAACCGCATGCGGTCCCATCCGAAGCGGCTGTCCTGGACGAGCTTCCAGCGGGCGGCGTTTCGCGACACGGCGCGGTCGGCGCTCCAGCCGGCGATATCGCCCGGATAGGTCATGCGGGCGAGCTTGGAGTAGCCATCGAAGCCGGTACGGACCCGTCCGGCGGCAACCTTCAGATCGCTGGAGTCGCAGGCGATGGCGGCCGCCTTGCCGCGCGCCCTCTGCTCTGCGCCGGCGATGACGGCGGGGCTGGCGCCGGCGCGAAGGGCGGCGCCGCGCGCCTGGAGGCGGGATGCGTTCAGGGCCGAAGCGATGCGTGGGGTGAACAGCCGGCAGCGGTTGTCGGCTGCGGACATCACCGTCCGCTCGTAAAGCAGATCCAGGGCCCCGCCGCGCGCCTGGACGACGCCCGGTGCGACCAAGGTCGTCGCCAGCGCCGCCAGAACCCACCATCGCGAAGCCCGGTCCCGCGTCTTGCCGCGCAGGCTCGTCATGGGCTCGTCTTTTCCCGTATGCTCAGGATGTCGGGCGCAGTCCTAGCGCGCGGCGTCTTGCCAACCGGTTAGCGGAACACGGGTTTGCTGCTGTCCACGGACATCTGGGTCGGAGCCCTGATCCGCCGCGCCGAGCTGGGCGGCGCCTTCGCCGTGGTCGCGCGCAAGGGCGACCCGCGCGCCGGCGCCGTGTTGGTCAAGGTGCTGAACCGGGGCGAAGGCACGGCGCGCCTCTACAGCGAGGCGACCCGGGGCGATGGCGAGCGGGTCTGGATGCAGCCCGTGGCAAGCCAGCAGGAGGCGGATCTGGATGCTTACGTCGAGCGCAGCCGCCGGATCGATCCCGACCTTTGGGTGGTGGAGATCGAGGACCGAGATGGGCGCCACTTCCTGACCGAGGCGGTTGAGGCGCGTTAACCCAACTCCTTGACGGTCCCGAAAGCCCGTTCGGCCCATGGTGGGGGTCGTTGTTATCCCCCGAAGCGTACCCCCATGCTCTTCCTCCTGAACGACGTCGTGCTGAACCTCGACGGCGGCGAGATGGCGCCCCCCGTGGCGTCGAACCGCTTCAAGGCGCTCTCGACGGCCTTTGTCGAGAAGCTCGGCCGCGAGTTGTTCGCCGAGGAGCCGCTGCTGCATCGCTTCCACCCGGAGCGGGCCCGGCGCATCGCGTCCCTGATCCTGATGAAACAGCCTTCGGTGAACGCGGCGCTGTTCGTGGCGACCGCGCGCGGTTGTCCCGAGAGCCAGGTGCAGGTGCGCTACGCGCAGATCAGTTTCGAGGTCATGGGCCTGCTCTATGAGCGACAGCAGCATGGCGCGCTGACCACGGTGGAGGCCGACCGTCAGGTGTGGCGGCGTCTGGCCGCCTGATCCACTGGACAGCCCGCGCGAGGCGCGATTAGTTCTCGATCAAGAGTTGTTCGGGGGCGTTCTTCATGTTTGCCAGAATCCTGTCGCTGCTGGCCGCGGCGGTCCTGCTGTGGGCCGGGCTAGGCGGCGTGGCGGAAGCCAGATGGCTGCGGGCCGAGAGCGCCAAGTTCATCGTCTATTCGAACGGCGACGAAGGCAGCCTGCGCGAGTTCGTCACCAACCTGGAGGACTATGACGTCATCCTGCGCGCCTTCACCAGCGTGCCGATCGGCGCGCCGGCGCCGCGCAAGCTGGAAATCTACCTGATCAGGGATTCCGACGAGCTGAAAGTCATCCGGCCCGAGTTTCCCAACACCGTCGGCGGGTTCTACAGCGCCAGCATGAACGACATCTTCGCCGTCGCCATCCGGCCGAGGGCGCAGGAGTACTGGCGCGGCGACATCATCTATCATGAGTACGCCCACCACTTCATGCTGCAGTACCTGCCCGGCAGTTATCCGGGCTGGCTGGTGGAGGGTTTCGCCGAGTATTTCGCCACGGTCGAGCTGCGCGACACCAGCTTCATCATCGGCAAGCCAAGCCCAGCGCGCGGCACCTCGCTGCTGAGCGGGCGGTGGATCCCGATGGAGGAGGTCTTCACCAAGCGGCCGCTCGAGCTGAAGGGCTCAGAGGAACGGTCAGCCTACTACGCCCAGGCCTGGCTGCTGACCCACTACATGATGTCCGATCCCGTGCGGCGGAAGCAGATCTTCGCCTATGTCAGCGCGCTGAGCCCCACGGTCGGACCGATCGAGGCCTGGAAGAAGGCGACCGGCCAGGACATGGAGACCCTGACCCGCGAACTGCAAAGCTATCGGCGCGGCACCATCGGGGCGACTGGCTTCAACCGGCCCTCGAAGCGGCAGCCGGCGGCGATGACCATCACGACGCTGGGTCCTTCGGCCGACGACCTGATGCTGCTGGGGCTGAATCTCAACGGCGGGGTCAGCAGCGAGGGCGAGGCCAAGGCGCTGGAGACCATCCGCACGCGAGCGGCCAAGTATCCTAATGATCCGCTGGCGCAGACCATTCTGGCGCGGGCCGAGTTCGCCTTCGGCGACTTCGACAAGGGGCGCGCCATCGTCGAGGCGATGATTGCGTCGCGGCCGGACGATGCGACCCCCTACCGGCTGCTGGGCATGGCTCTGGTCAACAAGGCCCGGGACGATGGCGACAACGAGGAAAAGCTGTTGGCCGAGGCCAGCCGGCAATTGGCCAAGGCCTATGAGCGGGACCCGACCGACTATCGCATCCTGATCTATTTCGCCCTGACCCAGCAGGCCAAGCCCGGCTATCCGGACGATGCGACGATGGAGGCTCTGGCCGAAGCCTTCCGGCTCGCGCCGCAGGTGGCCGAGACGCGAGTCTATCTGGCGCGGGGACTGATGCGCCAGAAGCGATGGGACGAGGCGATCCTGGTGCTGACGCCGCTGGCCAACAGCCCGCATGGCGGGGGTGGGGCGGAGACCGCGCGCAACATGCTGCGGCAGATCGAGGCCAACAGGGGGTAGGGGCGGGGTGACATTTGGCGCGCGCGCCGCTACTTGGCCCGCCATGTCCAAGACCCCCGCCGCAGAGGCCGCGCGCCGGCGCACCTTCGCTATCATCAGCCACCCTGACGCCGGCAAGACCACCCTGACCGAGAACCTGCTGCTGGCCGGCGGGGCGATCCGGGCGGCGGGACAGGTGCGGGCGCGCGGCGAGAACCGCCGAACAAGGTCTGACTGGATGAAGATCGAGCGCGAGCGCGGCATCTCGGTCAGCGCCAGCGTGATGACGTTCGACCACGACGGGCTGATGTTCAACCTGCTCGACACGCCGGGCCACGAGGACTTCTCGGAAGACACCTATCGGACCCTGACGGCCGCCGACGCGGCGGTGATGGTGCTGGACGCCGCCAAGGGCATTGAGCCCCAGACGCTGAAGCTGTTCGAGGTCTGCCGGCTGCGGGACATCCCGATCGTCACCTTCATCAACAAGATGGACCGGGAAGCGCAGGACCCCTTCGCCCTGCTGGACGAGATCGCCTCGAAGCTGGCGCTGGACCCGGCGCCGCTCTAC
>VFQU01000894.1_pt1 | contig 20638 bp, 21 predicted proteins | sample 3512311 | NCBI WGS metagenome assembly VFQU01 (sample SAMN10412377, study PRJNA504923) | tailings metagenome | isolation source: Relicate 3 Philex TSF3 active mining site | place: Philippines: Tuba, Benguet | collected 2017-08-29
GCGGTTGAGCATGGTCGGCGTGTCGTTGAGCTCGACCGGATAGGGCACCGACAGGATGCGGCCCTTGCGCGTCGTCATCCAGAACGGCTGGTCGTCGGCCGGCCAGTCCATCAGGAAGGTGTAGCCGTTCTCCTGCAGCAGATCGGGCGTGACATGGGTCTCGGAAATCCACGGGCCCATCCAGCCGTAGGGGCGACGTCCGCAGGTCTCGGCCAGCGTCCGAGTCGCCTGCGCGATCATCGCCGACTCGGTCGCCTCGTCCATGTCGGACTGGCGCTCGGAGTTGGTGTAGCCGTGGCCGATCGGCTCGTCGCCGCGCGCGCGGATGCGCGCCGTGATCTGCGGCATCTCCTCGCAGACCGAGGCGTTGATGAGATGGCACATCGGCCACTTCAGCTCGTCCATCAGGTCGAAGATGCGCCAGATGCCGACGCGCAGCCCGTAGTCGCGCCAGGCGTAGTTGCGCACGTCCGGCTGGGGCCCGATCGCCGTCGGCGTGTGGCCCAGCCCCTCGCCGAAGCTGAAATGCTCGACGTTGAGCGCGCAGTAGAGCGCGATGCGCTTGCCGCCCGGCCAGTCGAAGTTCTGACGCTCGACGATCGGCGAATAGGAATAGCGGTTGTGCTTTTTGAGCTTCATGGCGGGGTCACGCGTTCCTGGCGCTTGCCGCGCCGTGGCCGGCGATGCGGCCGAATACGGTGCCCGACATCAGGCCCGAGCCGCCCGGATAGTTGAAGTAGAAGATGCCGCCGACCAGCTCGCCCGCGGCGTAGAGGCCGGGGATCGGGTTCATGTCGCTGTCGATCACCTGCCCGGTGTCGGGGTCGATGCGCACGCCGCCGAAGGTGAACGACAGCCCGCAGCCGACCTGGTAGGCCTCGAACGGCGGCTCCTCGATCGTGTTCGCCCAGTTCGACTTGTTGATCGGCAGCCCTTCGGTGCAGCGGCCGTCCTTGACGTTGGGGTTGAACTTGATGTCCTTGCGAACCGCGGCGTTGTATTTCCTGATCTCGTCGAGGAAGCCCTGCGGGTCCACGCCCTCGAGCTTGTGGGCGAACTCCTCGAGCGTGTTCGCGGAGACCTTGCTCACGCGCTTGATGCGGTACTCGTCGCGCAGCATCGGCACGATCTTGCCGTCGAACACTTGCCAGGCGAAGTTGTTGGGCTGGCGCAGCACCACGGCGCCGTACTTCGCATAGGTGTAGTTGCGGAAGTCCGCGCCCTCGTCGACGAAGCGCCGGCCGGTGGCGTTGACCAGGATGCCCCACGGGTAGGAGTGCTTCTGGAAATTGTCGCCGACGCTGAGGTCGCCGAACTCCGGCGCGTTGTAGTCCCACTGCACCGCGTGGCCGCCGGACCAGTTGCCGAAGCTCGACGCGCCGATGGCGAGCGCCATGTTGATGCCGTCGCCGGTGTTGTAGGGCGTGCCACGCACCTTGGCGAGCTCCCAGCCGGGGCCCATGTAGCGCGTGCGCATCTCGGCGGAGGATTCGAAGCCGCCGCAGGCGATCACCACCGACTTGCAGGCGATCTCCTCGATGCGCCCTTCGGACTTCACCTTGACGCCGCGCACCACCTTGCCGTCGTAGAGGAGCTCGAAGGCGCGCGTGGCGTAGCGGACCTCGATGCCGTTCTTCTGGGCCAGCTTGAGGTGCTGGTCGATCAGGCCCGGGCCGCCGCCGGTCGCCTCGACCGTGAGCCCGCCCCAGAACTTGAACTTGCCGTCGATCAGATAGGCCTGGCGGCCCCAGATCGGGTTGAACTTCATGCCCTTGTTGTGCAGCCAGCGCATCGCCTCGCGGGAGCGGCCGACCAGCCGGTCGCACAGGTCGCCGTCGGTGCGGAAATTGGTGACGCGGAACATGTCGTCGTAGAACTGGTCGGACGTGTAGGTGCCGAAGTCGGAGCGGTCGATCTCGTCCTTCGTCAGGTCCGGCATGATCGCCTTGAGGTCGTCGACCCCGTCGTAGACGCAGCGGAACGCGCCGGCCGTGAAGCGGGAGTTTCCGCCCATCAGCTCCTTGGGCGCGCGCTCCAGCATCAGCACGCTGGAGCCGTTCTCGCGCGCCGCCAGCGCCGCACAGAACGCCGCGTTGCCGGCCCCCACAACCACCACGTCCCAATTCCCTGCCACTGTCCAGTCCCTCTCCCAGGCCCGCCGGGCGGCGGGCGATTTGCTGGGCCCTAAGCGCCAAATTGGGCGGGAGGAGTCAAGGGTGGGGGTGGGCCGATGGATGGGCGGTATTGGCGAGACTCGGTAGCCAGGGTCGAGAGCAGCGGAATCCCGAGTAGTCTATTCGCAGCCCGCAGCGTGCCTGCCGTCACGCGGAAGTTCCACTTGTCACCTGCGCGGCTTTCCGAGAACGGCGCTGTTGTTAGTAGAACTTATCCTCGAATACGAATGAAGAGAGTATGCTGAGGAATTGTGGGCGCATCTGCTGAAATCGTTGTCGCGCGTGCTCCAATGTTTGGCCGCCTGCGAGACATCCGAAGTGCCAGAAAAGCCCCGTCGTCATGGTGACGAACTGCACCATGACGCCATAAACCTTAGTGGCGACAGTTTCATATGATCCCTCTGCGACAGAAAATTGCACAGGGTAGTTTCCGGCTTTGGCAAGACGTCGCTCGCGGACAGTTAGATTTGCGAACGTGCTTCCAAGAGCGCCCTTCCAATCGGCGTCAGACCAAGCGTCTGAAAAACTGTCTGCAATAATTTCTTGGCGAGACAATTTTTCAAGCGCGGGCATACGCCTGACAACAATGCTGCAGTTTGACATATACCCCGATGGAGCACGGATCAACGCGCGCACATTAGGCCCACGAGGAATTTGTTGAGTCCAGTCATTCGGATAAACAAAACGAAACTTAAACTCGTTATTTCGGAACGTCAGTCCTTGGGCATTTGCCGTCAGCGGCAAAAGAATAGCAATGATGATGACGGAGGTCGTAAAACTCAGGTGACGATACATAGCGGAGCCTTGCTTTCGCCAGAGATCACCATAGCTGTTGGCTTTGGTCAGGAGATTACTATGGTACTTGGTTTCACGAAAGTTGCACCGGTCCGTTCGTCGCAGATATTCGGCTGGGCGGTGCAAATGCAGGCCAGCGACGGCAAACTCGTTCGGGTCCTAGTGGCGGACATACAACACGATCCGAACAGAGAATGGCTCAATAAGCGGCGGGTTGAAATTGAACGCGCGGCCACGGCGAAGTACGCAGCAGGCCAAATGGACCCGGACGGCACAGTTCGCGTTTAGCCTGCCTTTCGCGTCTATGCTGACTGCAATTGGCGTGCAGTAACCCGCATTGTTCGAATCAATTAGACTGAGCCCGATAGACGGATTAGCGTAGCGTAATCCGCCATTCTCATCTCAAGTCTCGACTCGGCGGGTTACGCCTTCGGCTAACCCGCCCTATGTCCGTTACTGCTCACTACTGCTCTATCTCCGGCTCCACCAGCGCCGCGAGATTGCGCAGCGAGTCGCGCCAGCCGAGGTGGCACATCTCCGGTGGGATCGCGTCCGGGATGCCCTCCTGCACGATGTCGAGCTCGGTGCCGCAGGACACCGCCTTCAGCGTCACCGTCACCACCATCTCGCCCGGCAGGCCGGGATCGTCGAACCGGTCGGTGTAGCGCAGCCGCTCGCCGGGCACGAGCTCCCGGTACTCGCCACCGAACGAATGGCCCGTGCCCGTGGTGAAGTTGCGAAACGACATCCGGAACGTGCCGCCGACGCTGGCGTCGAGCGAATGCACGGTGCAGGCGAAGCCGTCGGGCGGCAGCCATTTCGCGAGCGCGTCGGCCTCGACGAAGGCGCGATAGACCTTCTCCGGCTTCGCGGTCAGGACGCGGTGCAGGCGAATCGTGCTGGGCATGGCGGTGCTCCCGGGCAGGCTGCGCGGCGGCGCAGGGACGCGACCTTACATCATCCGCCGGCGCCTCAGCGCCTGCGCCCGAGGATCACCCCGATGGCGCCGGCCACGACCAGCGTGGCGAGCACGGTGCCGCGCGAACCGGTGCGCAGCCGCTCGGCCGCCGCGTCGAGCGCCTGGTCGGTCGCAGCGACGGCGCGGTCGGAGGCGTTGCGCGCGGCGGCGGACAGAAGCGAATCCGAAGGCCGGGAGCTCACCACGGCCTGGGGCTGGGGCCGCGGCCGCACGGGCCTCGTGCGCCCGGGACGGGACCGCATCGCCGCGGCCGCGAACAGCACCAGGGCCGCGGCCGCGTTCACCCCGGCGACCGCGCCGAGCGCGGCCAGCGGCCCGTGCCGCTCTGCGATCCACACGTAGAGCGCGGCCATGCCGGCCGCGAGCGTGAGCAGCGCGAACACCGCGCCCGCGGCCGCCAGCCCGGCGGTGACGCCGAGGCTGACGATCTGGCCGCGGACCTCGCCGATCGCGCGGTCCTTGAGGTCTTCCGCCTGCGCCTTCAGTCCGGCGAACTGCCGCTGCAGGTCCAGACCGGCGTGACGCAGGAGGAGGCCGAACATCAGGACCGGCCTCCGCGCGACATCATTCCGATGACGACGCCGACCAGCAGCGTCGCGCCGATGGCGCCGAGCGGGTTCCTGCGCGTCATGGTCTCGATCTCGGAGGCGAAGGTCTTGGCCTGCTCCTTCGCCGCCGTGGCGACCTCGCTGGCGGCCTCGCCGACATGCGAGGCCACCGCGGAGCCCATCTGCTGCGCCGACTTCAGCGCCTCGCCGCCGGCCTGCGAGGCGAACTTCGAGAGCGTGCCCTGGATCGCGGCGATGTCCTCGCGAAGCCTCGCGACATCCGCCGACAGATCCTCGCCGGCCTTGCCGGCCGTCTGCGCGATGCCGGACCGGCCGCGTTCAAAGGCCTCGCCCGCCTCCTCGCGTGCCGATTCCAGATGTCCCTGCGTGTTGCGCGCCGCGCCGGAGGATTGCGGCCAGTTGGTTCCAGACTTTGCCGTGCTCATGATCGTCACCTTTCCGAAACATGGTTGCCTTGCCGTCCCAACAGCGCCTCACATGCAAAGTTCCCTGCCTCTGCAATCTTGCGCGCCGCGAGGCGCGCGACCGGCGGGCGCACATGCAGCAGGGGCAAATGCAAAGAGCCCCGGCGACGGCCGGGGCTCTCTGTGTGCGACTGGCGCCGGCAGGAACGTCAGCGCTGCGGAGGCTTCTGGCCGCCGCCCTGCTGCTGGCCGCCCTGTCCCGGTTCCTGGTTCTGCTGGCCGGGCTTCTGGTCCGGACGCTGGCCGCCCTGCTGTCCACCCTGGCCGGGCTGCTGGTTCTGCTGGCCGGGCCGGTCCTGTCCGCCCTGGCCGTGTCCGCCTTGCTGCTGGTTCATGATGGTTCCTCCTGTTGTCGGTTGCATGGGACCAACCCGCGTGGAGGTCACGACGTTCCGGCTCAGCCGGTGAATCTTTTCCAGACGGGAACGGCGCATCCCCGCTGCGGTTGATCCGGCACAACCCACACCGGAGACACCGCCATGGCATCGAAGACCAAGACGCTGGACGCCCTGTTCCACGACACGCTCAAGGACATCTACTACGCCGAGAAGAAAATTCTTTCGGCGCTCCCAAAGATGGCGAAAGCCGCGCAGAACGAAGACCTCGCTGCCGCATTCGAGAAGCACCGCGACGAGACCGAAGGACACATCGACCGGCTGGAGCAGATTTTCGGTATGATCGACGCAAAGGCGCAGGGCAAGAAATGCCCCGCGATCGAAGGCATGATCGAGGAGGGCCAGGAGATCATGAAGGAGTTCAAGGGATCGCCCGCGCTCGACGCCGGCCTGCTGTCGGCGGCCCAGGCGGTGGAGCACTACGAGATCTCGCGCTACGGCACGCTGCGCACCTGGGCCGGAGAGCTTGGCCTCGACGAGGCGGTGCAACTTCTGCAGGAGACGCTCGACGAGGAATCGGCGACCGACGAGGCGCTGACCGAGCTGGCGCAGTCGGCCGTCAACCAGGAGGCACAGGAACAGGCCGCCGCCTGACCGCTCCGACTGCGAGAGTCCATGAGGCCGCCGTGCCCGGCCGGGCATGGCGGCCTGCTGCCGTCCGCATTGCTCGGCGATTGCTGCAGGCGGCGCTTTCGCCGATGATGCTCGGCCCATGACCGCCGGATCCAGGCCCTCCCCGATCGGCTCCCGCGTCGCGCGGCTCGAGGACGAGCCGCTGCTGCGCGGGCGCGGCCGCTTCGTCGACGACATCGCGCTGCCGGACATGCTGCACGTCGCGTTCGTCCGCAGCCCGCATCCGCACGCGGCGATCCGCGCGATCGACAGTTCGGCGGCGCTGGCGCTGCCCGGCGTGCACGCCGTGCTCACGCTCGACGACATCGCCGCGGCGATGACGAAGCGGCGCATGATCCGCATTTCCAACACCGGCATTCCGCTCGACAAGGCCTGGATGTTCGCGCTAGCGGACGGCGAGGTCTCCTACGTCGGCGAGCCGGTGGCGATGGCGATCGCGGACAGCCGGTATGTCGCGGAGGACGCGGCCGCGCTGGTCGCGGTCGGTTACGAGGAGCTTCCGGCGGTGTCCGACTGCCGCAAGGCGAAGGCGTCCCCGCCGGTCCGCCGCGAGCTCGCGAGCAACGTCGTGACATCCTACAAGGTCGGCTTCGGCGACGCGGGCGATGCCTTCGCGCGCGCCGATCACGTCATCGAGCTGGGGCTCTGGCAGCACCGCGGCAGCGGGCATTCGCTGGAGACGCGCGGGCTGGTCGCCGAGTGCCGGACCGACGGCGGCATCACCGTGCACGCCTCGACGCAGAAGGCGCACGATCTGCAGCAGACGCTGACCTCGCTGCTCGACCTCGACGAGCGGCTCCGCGTCGCGGCCCCCGACATCGGCGGCGGCTTCGGCCCGAAGCTGTGCGTCTATTCGGAGGACGTGGCCGTGGTCGCCGCGGCCAAACTGACCGGCCGGTCGCTGAAATGGATCGAGGACCGGCGCGAGTATTTCACCAACGCGATCCACGAGCGCGACCAGTACTGGACGCTCGAGGCGGCGGTGACCGCGGAGGGACAGGTGCTCGGCGTGCGCGGCACTTTGCTGCACGACATGGGCGCCTATGCGATCCAAGACCCGAACATCCCCTACAATTCCGCGACGACGATGACCGGCCCCTACGTGATCCCGGCGCTCGCCGTGGAGGTCACGATCATGTGCACCAACACGACGCCGGTGTCCTCGGTGCGCGGGGCGGGCTATCCGCAGGCCGCCTTCGCGATGGAGCGCCTGATGGACGCGGCCGCGCGCAGGCTCGGCCTCGACCGCGCCGAGATCCGGCGGCGTAACCTGATCCCCGCCGACAAGATGCCCTATGTGAAGCCGCTCAAGGCCCGCTCCGGCATGACCGTCGAATACGATTCCGGAGACTATCCGGCGTGCCAGGAGATGGCGCTCGCCGCCGCGCGGTGGGACGGCTTTCCCGCGCGTCAGGCCGCGGCGCGGGCGCAGGGGCGCCACATCGGCATCGGACTCGCGCATGGCGTGAAGGGCTCCGGGCGCGGGCCGTTCGAATCCGGCCTGGTGCGTATATCGCGCACCGGCCGCGTCACGATCTTCACCGGCGCCTCGGCGATGGGCCAGGGGCTGGCGACGGCGCTAGCGCAGATCGCGGCGAGCGAACTCGGCATTTCTCCGTCCGCGATCCAGGTGGTGGCCGGCGACACATCGGGCGTGTCGCTCGGGCTCGGCGGTTTCGCGAGCCGGCAGACGGTGACGGCGGGCTCGTCGGTGCTGCTCGCCGCGCGCCAGGTCGCGGGCAAGGCGAAGAAGGTGGCGAGCCACATGCTCGAGGCCGACGAGGCCGATCTGGAGCTGTCCGGCGGCGAGGTCCGGGTGGCCGGGGCGCCGCAGCTTTCGGTGAAGCTCGCCGATATCGCACGCATCCTGCAGGGCGCTCCGGGCTACGCGTTCCCGGCCGGTGTCGACCCCGGGCTCGAAGCCAACGTGATGCACCGGACCGACGCGCTGTCCTACGCCAACGGCTGCCACGTCGCCGAGGTCGAGGTCGACGCCGAGACCGGCGAGGTGCGCGTGCTCAACTACGTGGCGCTGCAGGATTCCGGCGTGCTGATCAACCCGACGATGGTCGAGGGACAGATTCTCGGCGGCGTGGTGCACGGCATCGGCAACGCGCTGTTCGAGTGGATGCGCTACGACGAGGGCGGGCAGCCGCTGACGACAAATTACGCCGACTATCTGCTGCCGACCGCGACCGAAGTGCCGATGCTGACGACGCTCTACAAGGAGACGCCCTCGCCGCTTAATCCGCTCGGCGTCAAGGGCGTGGGCGAGGCCGGCACGATCCCGGCCGCGGCGGCGCTGGTGTCGGCGATCGAGGACGCGCTGTCGCCGTTCGGCGTGGAGATCGGCTTCCAGCCGGTGACGCCGATGAGGATCGTCGAGATGATCCGCGCCGGCGGGCGCGCCTGAGGCCCGGCGAGCCTACTTCGCCTTGCGCAGCCGCCGGATCTGCAGGTCGGCGAGGAACGGCACCAGCGGGTGCGCGCCCATCTTCACGATCGCCGGCAGGTCGAGCCGGACCAGCGCGTCGCGCTGGTCGTCCGGCAGCTTGAACCGCCCGGCGTAGGCCTGCGCATCGGCCATGTAGGCGGAGCGCGCGTCGTTCTCGTGCGCCAGCGCGTGCAGCGCCGCCGTCAGTTCGACCAGTTCGGGCCGGATCGAGGGATAGTGCGCGGCGTGGTTCTGCGATTCCCCGCCGATCCACCCGAGCGAGGCGTAGTTGTGATGCCAGCTCGGATCGAGCGACACGACGTCGGGCTTGCGCTCGCCGAGCGCGCCGGCCGCGCAGGCCCAGCATCTCAGCTCGATGTTGCCGGTCTCGTCGAGCTCGGTCTCGTCGTAGCCGATCAGCGACTTCAGGTTTCCGGCCGCGAGCTTCTCCAGCACCCGCTTGTCCCACGCCAGCTCCGGATTGGAATAGCGGTCGGTTCCGGGGAAATGCGACATGCCGCCGCTCGAGAGGATGACGGTCTTGAGCCCCAGCGAGGTGACGGTGCGCGCAACCGCCTGCCCGAAGGCGTAGCAGCGCTCCATCGTCGGCTGCGGCGGCAGGTAGGCGTTGACGTAGATCGGCAGCACCGGATCGGTGAGGCCGAGATGCGTGAGCGGGATGCCGATCGCGTAGTCGATACGGGCGGTCGATGTGAAGGCCGGATCGAAGTTCTGCCGGTAGAGCTGCCGCACAATCTCGAATCCGATCTCGCTCGGGATCTTCCAGTGAAACTTGCGGCCCGCGAATTCGCCGGTCGCCTCGCCGCCGACGTGAACCGTGAACGGTGGCGCGACATTGTGGAAGAACTGCTCCGCGTGGTCGTTGGAGAAGATGATCCAGAGATCGGGCTTGAGCGCCTTGAGCCTGGAGCCGATGTCGGCGGCGACCGCACGCACCTGCTCGACCACCTTCTTGTCCTCGGTGTCGGGCATGGTGAAGAACTGGGGCGCGTGCGGCAGCATCGCGCCGCCGATCACGGTCGACATCATCTGTGTGCTCCTTTCGGATTCGGACGCGGGGCGGACGAAGCCCCGCATCCCGGACCATGCCGCAGCACTACTGGGCCTTGATGCCCGCCTGCTTGACGACCTTGCCCCACTTCTCGGTTTCCTTGGCGATGAAGTCGCGGAATTCCGCCGAGTTCATCTTCTCGACCTGGGCGCCGCGATCGAGCATCTGCTTCTGGATCTCGGGACGATCCTGGATCGCCGCGATCTCCCTGGCCAGCAGGTCGACGATCTCCTTCGGAGTGCCGGCCGGCGCGCCGATGCCGATCCAGTTTCCGGCCTGGTACTCGGGCAGGCCGCCCTCGGCGAAGGTCGGGATGTCCGGCATCGCGTCGAGACGCTTGGGCGTGCTGACGGCGAGGCCGCGCAGCTTGCCGCCGCGCACGTGCGCCGACACGCTGGAGGTGGTCGAGAGGATCGCGACTGTGTTGCCGGCCACAACGTCGATGCCGGCCGGGCCCGCGCCGCGGAACGGCACGTGCAGCAGGTCCACGTTCGCCAGCATCTTGAACAGCTCCATGCCCAGATGCAGCGATCCGCCGATGCCGCCTGAGGCGTATTGCAGCTCGCCGGGCTTGGCCTTGGCGAGCGCGATGAATTCCTTGAGGTCTTTCGCTTCCACCTTCGGATTGACCGCGAGCATGTTCGGGCTGGTGACGACCATCGCGACCGGGAGCACGTCCTTGGCCAGGTCGTAATTGAGCTTGTAGATCCAGGGGTGCACCGCGTTGGCGATCGACAGGATGCTCAGCGTGTAGCCGTCCGCCGGAGACTTGGTGAGCAGCTCGGTGGCGACGACGCCGCCGCCGCCCGGCCGGTTCTCGACGATAAACTGCTTGCCGAGCTTCTCGGTCAGATGCGTGGCGACCAGACGTCCGGCGACGTCGTTGATGCCGCCCGGCGCAAACGGCACGACGATGCGGACCGGCTTGTTGGGATAATCCTGCGCGGCGGCGGGCGCGGCGAGCGCGAACGCCAGACCGGCCGCAGCCAGCAGCGAATAGAATTTGGTGTGCATATGCGTCCTCCCGATTGCAACCTTCGGCCGCCTCGCGGGCCCGCCGGTCCGGCAGGATGCGGCGTTGCGGCGTCCATTTCAACGGCCGGATTTGCCGTGCGGACGCGGCTTTTGGCTCAGGTCCGGGCGGCCTTCATGCGCTGCGCGGCATCGAGCGCGGCCTTGACGATGCCCTGGTAGCCGGTGCAGCGGCACAGGTTCCCGGAAATCGCGACCCGGACCTCGCGCTCGGTGGGATCGGGATTGTCGCGCAGGAACTCGATCAGAGTGGTGAGCATGCCGGGCGTGCAGAAGCCGCACTGCAGGCCGTGATTGTCGCGAAACGCCTCCTGCAGCGGATGCAGGCGGTCCGGGCCGGGCGCGATGCCCTCCACCGTCATGATCTCGTGGCCGTCGGCCTGCACCGCCAGCATCAGGCAGGCGCGCGCGGAGCGGCCGTCGACCAGCACCGTGCAGGCGCCGCACACGCCGTGCTCGCAGCCCAGATGGGTTCCGGTCAGACGCAACTCGCCGCGCAGGAAGTCGGCCAGCGTCAGCCGGACCGGCACGTCCTTCTCATGACGGGTTCCGTTGACGGTCACGGCAATGGTTCGGCGCTCGCTCATCAGTGCACCTCGGCCCGCGGCCCAATCCCGGCCGCGCTCTCCAGCGCGCGTCGCGCCATCACCGCCGCGAGATGCTGCCGGTACTCGGCCGACGCGTGGATGTCCGCCACGGCTTCGATGCCGCGGCACACCTCGCAGGCCTTGCGGAACAGGTCCGCGCCGGGCTTCCTGCCGACGATCGCATCCTCGACCTCGGCCATTCGCACCGGCGCCACGGCGACCCCGCCCAGCGTCACGGACGCCCGGCGGATCGATCCGCCCTCGATCTCGAGCAGCGCGGCCGCCGAGACGATGGCGAAGTCGCCATGCCGGCGCGCGAACTCGACGAAGGCCGCGCCGTGCCCGGGCGGCCAGAGCGGCAGCCGCACCGCAAGCAGCATCTCGTTCAGCTCCATCGACGGCGTCATGTAGGCCACCGGGAATTCCGAGAAGGCGATCTCCCGCATCCCGCCGGGGCCGGCGACGGCGACCGTGGCGTCGAGCGCCGCCGCGACCGTGACCAGTTCCGCCGCGGGATCGAGATGGCAGAGCGATCCGCCGACGGTGCCGCGGTTGCGCGTCTGCCGATGGCCGATGTGCGTCATCGCCCGATGCAGCAGCGGGCACTTCGTCCGCACCAGGTCGGAGAATTCGACCTCGCGCTGGCGCGTCATCGCACCGATCTCGATCGCGCCGCCGGTCTCGCGGATATAGGACAGACCCTCGACGCGGTTGAGGTCGATGACGTGGTCCGGAAGCACAAACCGCATGTTGAGCATCGGCATCAGCGACTGGCCGCCGGCCAGGAGCTTGGCGTTTTCGAGCCGGCCGAGAAGGCCGATGGCTTCGTCGACGGTTTTGGGATCGTGATACTGGAACGGCGGCGGCTTCATTTCGTGCCCGATATGTCGCGGCGAGTATAGGGAACCGCCACAGCGAAGGGCAACGCCGCGCGCGGCGGATCGGGCCGGGTGCGCCAGCAGATTCCGCAAGCGGCAATTGCAGCGGCGAACGATCCACGGAGCCCTTGACGTACGGCGAGGTCATGCATTATTTAACCAATAGGTTATTTAACCCATAGGCTAATCACAGATGGCCCTCGACCCGCTCAGCGCCAAGTTCGCGGCCCTCGCCGACCCGACACGGCGCGCGATCCTGGCGCGGCTCGCGCTCGGCGAGGCGTCGGTGTCGGAGCTGGCCGCGCCCTTCGACATGACCATGCCGGCCGTGTCCAAGCACCTGAAGGTGCTGGAGGGTGCGGGCCTCATCGCGCGCGGCCGCGAGGCGCAATGGCGGCCGTGCCGGATCGAGCCGGAGGGATTGAAGAACGTGGACTCCTGGCTCGAGAGCTACCGCCGGTTCTGGGACAAACGCCTCGACCGGCTGGAGCACTACCTCCACACATTGCAATCGAAGGACAGGAAGCGTGGCCGCAGAAAGCAAGGTTGATCTCACCGACCCGCTCGCGATCGTGACGAGTCGCGAAATCGAGGCGCCGCGCGAGCTGGTGTTCGAGGTCTGGACCGATCCAAAGCACCTGGCACAATGGTGGGGGCCGGACGGGTTCACCACCACGATCAGCGCGTTCGACATGCGCCCCGGCGGCGTCTGGCGCTTCGTCATGCACGGACCCGACGGCCGCGACTACGACAACCGCATCGTCTTCGACACCATCGAGCCGCCAAAGCGCATCGTCTATCATCACAGCAGCGGCGAGGATCCTGAGACGGTGCTGTTCCGGAGCGTGGTAACGTTCGAGGACCTCGGCCGGTCGAGGACCCGCGTTACGCTGCGTGCCACCCTGCCGTCCGCCGCCGAGCGCGACCGCCTGGTGCGCGAGTTTGGCGCCGACAAGGGCGCGGCCCAGACGATTGCCAGGATGGCCGCCTACGTCGCGGCGCGTGCAGGTTAGCGGCAGGCGCCGCAGGACGGAATTCGGGCGACACCCAGCCAATACGAAGGAGAGTGCGATGCCGATCGTTCCCTATCTGATGTTCGAGGGCCGCTGCGAGGAGGCCATCGAGTTCTACAAGAAGGCGCTGGGCGCCGAGGTCGGCATGCTGATGCGCTTCAAGGAGAACCCCGATCCGGGCGCGCCCGGCTGCGGCGAGGCGGACGGGCGCCCTCCCGTGGACGGCGAGAAGATCATGCACTGCGCGCTCCAGATCGGCGGCGGGACGATCATGGCTTCGGACGGCATGGCGAGCGGCAGGCCGGACTTCAGGGGTATATCGCTGACGCTCGATGCCAGCGACGAGGCCGACGCCGAACGCAAGTTCAAGGCGCTCGCGGACGGCGGACAGGTGCAGATGCCGCTCGGCAAGACCTTCTTCGCCAGGAGCTTCGGCATGGTGGCCGACCGGTTCGGCGTGAGCTGGATGGTGATCGCTGCGCCGTGACGCGGGGCGGGCCTCAGCCTGCCCTCGCCGCCCGCATCTCGTCGCGCGCGGCCTTCACCGCCCGGAGGATGTTCTGGTAGCCCGTGCACCGGCAGAGGTTGGACGACAGAAGGTCGATCAAATCCTCGTCGCCGATGTCCGGCTCCTTCTCGAGCGCGCTCGCGGCCAGCATCAGGAACCCGGGCGTGCAGAAGCCGCATTGCACCCCGTGGTGCGCCATGAACGCGCGCTGCAGCGGATGCAGCGTCCCGTCCCGCGCCAGGCCTTCGACGGTGCGGATGTCCCAGCCCTGCGCCTGGACCGCGAACATCAGGCACGAGCGGACGGCCTCGCCGTCGATCGCGACGGTGCAGGCGCCGCACACGCCGTGCTCGCAGCCGATGTGCGTGCCGGTGAGGCCGCAGTCGTCGCGGATCGCGTCGGCCAGCGTCTTGCGCGGCTCGGCGCTGAAGGCGTGGCGCGCGCCCTTGACGGTGAGCGTCAGCTCGAGCTTTTCCGTCATCGCGTCCCGCCGCTCACTTCGGCAGCCACTGGCCGAACTTCTCCCGCACCAGCTTCTCCACTTCGGCGCTGGCGCGCACCTCGCGCGGGAACGTGGCCCGCCGGCCGAACGGCTTGCAGGCGTCGATGACCACGCGCGCGTTGCGCGGATCGGTTTCCGAATAGGCCATCGGATCGAGCGCCGACGACCAGCAGCCGCGAAGGATCTCCATGCCCTCGCGCGGATCGCAGCGCGTGCACATGGCCCAGATCACCTTGTCCATATCGGCGGGGTCGATGTCGTCGTCCACCACGACCACGAAGCGGTTGACGTAGGCGCCGGCGTGGCACTGCGAGGCGATCAGCCCGGCCTGCTTGGCGTGGCCGGCGTACATTTGCTTGATCGAAACGGTCAGCCACAGCCGCGAGCCGCCGGCCGCATGCGACCACACGCCCTTGACCTCCGGCACGCCCGCGGCCTCGAGCTGGTTCCACACCGCGCCCGAGCGGTAGGAGCCGCGGTAGAACGAATCGTCGTCCGGCGGAATGCTGGGAATCGCGCCGAGCAGAATCGGGCTGTCGCGATGCATCAACGTCTCGACGCGGATGGCGGGCTCCTGCTTGACGCCGCCGGCGTAATATCCGGTCCATTCGCCGAGCGGCCCCTCCTTGATGCGGTCGTCGGGATGGATGAAGCCCTCGAAGGCGATCTCGGCATGCGCGGGGATCGGCAGGCCGGTCTTCGGCCCGTAGATCACCTCCACCGGCTCGCCGAGGAGGCCGCCGGCCGCGTCGTATTCGTTCTTGCCGTGCGGAATTTCCAGCCCGGCGATCATGAACAGCGCCGGATGCATGCCGCAGACGACCGCAACCGGGCACGGCTCGCCGCGCTCGTGGTACTTGCGGATGATCATGTCGCCGTGCTTGCCCTTGGAGCACATCACCGACGCCAGCCGCCTGTCGTGCGCCTGCACGCGATAGGCGCCGTAGTTGATCCAGCCGGAATCGGGATCCTTCATCACCACCATGTCGCCGGTGCCGATGTAATAGCCGCCGTCGTGCTCGTGCCAGCGAGGCACTGGAATGGAGAACAGGTCGATGGCGTCGCCCTCCTTCACGTTCTCCAGAACCGCGCCGTTTCCGACGTCGACCGGCGGAAACGTCTTCGCCTCCTTCATGTAGCGCCGCCAGTGCCGCACCAGCTCGATCTCGGTGCAGTCGGCGGGATTGCCCATGGTCAGATTGATGCGGCGGATCGAGGTGAGGATGTTCGCGAGAATGCGATGGCCCCTCGGATAGCCGGGAATGTCGTCGAACAGAACCGCGGGATTGCCGATCCGGCGCTGGTGGATATCGACAATGGCGCCGATCTCGCGCTCGCGCTCGGCGCCGGAGATGCGCTGGATCTCGCCCGCCGCCTCCATCTCCGCCAGCCAGACCCGCAGGTCCTGCCGCGAGGCGTTGGCGCCGCGCGCCGTGCGCGGATCGACGTTGGTGTTCATCCTTCGACTCCCGCCGCCCGTCCCGGCACCGTCAATAGGGCACCCGGTTGGGGTCATTGTACCACCGCCGGAACGCCTCCAGCGCCTCGTCCGCGCCCAGCCGCCGGATCGGCAGCTTGCGGCGGTCCAGCGGGGCCGCGACCTCATCGTAGATCGCATCGTCGTCGAAGCCGATGGCGGCGGCGTCCGCGCGGCTGTTGCCGTAGACGATCTCCGAAATCCGCGCCCACCAGACCGCGCCAAGGCACATCGGACATGGCTCGCAGCTCGTATAGATGACGGCGCCGTCGAGCACATGCGAGCCGACGGTGCGGCACGCCTCGCGGATGGCGACGATCTCGGCATGCGCCGTGGGATCGCCCGTGGGCACCACGCGGTTGAAGCCCTCGCCGATGATCCTGCCGTCGCGCACGACCACCGCCCCGAACGGACCCTCGGCCGTGCCGTCCGCCTGCATCGACAATTCGATGGCGCGGCGCATGAACTTCATCTCGTCGGCCGGCGCGGTCACTTGCGCCTCGCGTCGAGGATCGCCTTGAGCCGCTGCGGCGTGACCGGGAGCTGCGTCACCGCGCCGGGAATGCCGATCGCGTCGTCGATGGCGTTGGCGATCGCGCCCCCGACGCCGTTGACGCCGCTTTCGCCCGCGCCCTTGATGCCCAGCGGATTGCATGGGCTCGGCGCGTCCTCGGTCAGCAGGATTTCGATGTCGCAGACTTCGCGAACGGTGGGCAGCAGATAGTCGGCGAACGTCACCGCCAGCGGATCGCCGGTCTCGCTGTAGGTGAACTCCTCGTAGAGCGCGCCACCGAGCCCCTGCGCAAAGCCGCCGGCGATCTGCGCCCTGACCAGCGCCGGATTGAGCGCGCGGCCGATGTCGTAGGCGACGACGTAGCGCTCGACCTTCACCGCGCCGGTGTCCGGATCGACCTTCACCACCGCGAGATGATTGCCGTAAGGGTAGACCTGGTGGTCGGCGTAGAACCATCCCTCGGCCGACAGGTTGGGCTCGCGCTTGCCGCGGCTCTTCGAATGCGGCAGCAGCGCCGCCGATATCTGCCCGAGCGACATTGACGGGCCGCCGGGCCGGTCGGTCCGGATCACCTGGCCGCCAACGATATCGAGTGCGGCCACCGGCGCCTGCATCAGCTCGGAGGCGACGCCGAGCGCCTTGGCGCGGACCAGCAGCGCGGCCTCGCGTGTCGCCGAGGCGGTCATCACGGTGGCGCGCGAGGCATGCGCGCCGATCCCCTGCTCGATCCGTTCGGTGTTGCCGTGGGTGACGCGGAGCCTGCGGTAGTCGCAGCCGAGCGTTTCCGCCGCCACCTGCGCCATCACGGTCTCGAACCCCTGCCCGAGCGAGGCGCCGCCGGTGATGACCTCGACGTGGCCGGACGTGTCGACCTGGATGCGGACGCCGTCGGCGGGGCCGAGACCCGCCTTTTCCACGAACATCGCAAGCCCGACGCCCACCATCTCGCCCGCGGCGCGGCGGGCGCGGAGCGAGGCGTTGAGCTCGTCCCACCGGACGAAGTCCATCAGCTTGTCGAGCAGCTTGTGGTAGTCGCCGGAGTCGAAATGGATATCCTCGCCGAGCGCCTGCAGCGGCCGCTTGAACGGCATCTCGTCGACCCGAACAGCATTGATGCGGCGCACCTCGATCGGGTCCAGTCCGAGCTTGTGGCAGATCGCCTCGATCAGGCGCTCGCGCACGAAGGTCGTCTCGTAGCGGCCGGGCGCGCGATAGGTCGCGGCCGGTGTCTTGTTGGTCAGCCGGAAATGGCAGATCGCGCGATAGGCCCCGGGCACGCGATAGGGACCGGGCAGCACGCCGCAAGTCATCAGCGCCACGCGGGTCTGGTGCGTGCGTACATAGGCCCCGTTGTCATGGAAGATCACGGCGTCCATCGCCAGGATTTCGCCGCGCGCGGTCACGGCGGCGCGGACCTTGTGGTGCTGGTTGCGCGAATGGTTGGCGGCGATCAGATGCTCGCGCCGGTCCTCGATCCATTTCACGGGGCGGCCGAGCCGCATCGCTGCCGCGCAGACCAGCACGTCCTCCGGATACAATTCGCCGCGAATGCCGAAGCCGCCGCCGACGTGATATTCGAAGCAGCTCACCGACGAGACCGGCCGGTTGAGCATGCGCGCGATCAGCTCCTTGTTCCGGTGCGGAACCTTGGCCGCGCCGTGCAGCTCGACCGTGTCGCGTGCGGCGTCGTAGCGGCCGAGCGCTCCGCGCGTCTCCAGCGGCACGCCGGAATGGCGGCCGACCGACAGATCGACCTCGATCACATGCGGCGCCGAGCGGAACACTGCATCGACGTCGCCGTAGCCCTGCGACAGCACCGCGGCTTCGGTGGTGCGGCCGGGCGAGAACTCACCGGGCTCCTCGCGCGCATCGAGGATCGGCGGCAGGTCCTCGACCTGCACTTCGACGAGATCGGCCGCGTCCTCGGCGATATAGGGATCCTCGGCGAACACGGCCGCGACCGGCTCGAAGACGTAGCGCACCCTGTCGCGCGCAAGAATGTATTGCCGGTACGGCGCGAGCTTCTCGATCGGCCCCTCGCGGAAGTCGATCGGGCCGATATCTGCCACGTCGGCGGCGGTCCAGACCGCAACGACGCCGGGCAAGGCGCGCGCCGCGGTGGCATCCACCGCCGTGACGCGGCCGTGCGCGACATGCGAGCGCACGATACGCATGTGAAGCTGGCGATGAAAATTGAGATCGGCGGCAAAGCAGCCGCGCCCGGTGACCAGCGGCGGGTCCTCGAGCCGCTCCACGGACCGTCCGATCCAGGCGTCGTTGCGGGCGCGCTCGTTCATCGCGCGCCCTCCAGCGCCCGCAGCACCATGGCGCGCGCGATGTCGCGCCGGTACGACGCACTGCTGCTATGGTCCTCCAGCGGATCGAGCGCAGCAGCGGCTGCGGAGAAGCCCACACCGCTGGGCGTCCTGCCCTCGAGCGCCGCCTCGGCTTCGGCGATGCGCCGCGGCGCGGCCTGGGCCCCGCCCACCGCGATGCGCGCGCCTGCGATCCGCCCCGGCTCGTCACGGAATGCGACCCCCGCCATGGCAACCGCGACGTCTCCGGCCCGGCGGCTGAACCCGGAAAATCCGGTGCGGGTGCCTTCGAGCGGGAGCGGAATGAACGCCATGGCGGGGGCCAGGCTCTGCCCGCCGGCGATCACCCGGCCGTCGTCGGGCGCATATTTCGCGAGCAGCGCGACGGCCTCTTCGACCGTGGACGGGGCGTGATAACTGAAGGGGGCGGGTTTCATCGGATGGGCGAAGCATAGGGCCGGCCGGAATGGGCAGCAACGCCGCGCAGCCCCCGGCCGTGCATGCCGGTTGCGCGCCGGCGGGCCGCGCGTTCCGGATGACGCGGCAGGGTCCAGACGATATGCTCCGCGCGCCCGCACAGACCGCACCCGGAAGGCGCGCGAAGACCCGACAAGCCGGCTGCCGGCGCCGCCGGATACGGCTGCAGCCGTCACGCCACGACCCGATCCGCCGCTGAAATCAGGAAGCCCCGTCAGTGAAAGTCTTCATCTTCGACCTTCTCCCCTACGGCCAGCACTTCGACCAGTACAAGGAGTCGAAATACATCCCCTATCCGCTGCCGGGCGATCATTTCGATCGCGAGGTCGCGGCGCGCACCTACGAGGAGCACCTCAGGTGCTGGGAGGAGATGGACCGGCTCGGGTTCGACGGTGTGGGCCTCAACGAGCACCACACCACGCCGCACGGCCTGATGAACTCGCCCAACATGATGGCCGCGGTCGGCGCGCAGCGCACGAGGAAGCTGAAGTTCCTGCTGCTCGGAAACCTGGTGCCGCTGCACAATCCGCTGCGCATCGCCGAGGAACTGGCGATGGCGGACAACCTGTCGCGCGGGCGCATCCTCTCCGGCTTCGCCCGCGGCGTGCCGCGCGAATACAACGTCTACGGCGTGCCGATGTCGGAATCGCGGGCCCGGTTCGAGGAGGCGGTCGACATCATCCTCAAGGCCTGGACCGAGCCCAAGTTCTCGCACGAGGGGAAATTCTGGTCCTACAAGGACATCGCGATCTGGCCGCGCCCCTATCAGCAGCCGCATCCTCCGGTCTGGGTGCCGTTCACCGGCTCCAAGGAAACGATCGAATGGGCCGCACGGCACAATTTCAGCGCCGTGATACCGGACCATCACCGCGGGATGACGCAGGACGTGGTCGGCTACTTCGCCAGGATGCTGGCGCAGAACGGCCGCACCATCACGCCCGAGCACATCTGCTTCTTCACCGACGCCTGGGTGGCGGCGGACCGTGCCTCGGCAATCCGCGAATACAGCCCCTACTTCCTCTATTTCGTGCACACGCTCTGGCACCACGGCTCGCTGGAGCAGCAGTCGTCGCCGCAGGGCAAGGGCTATACGTCCTCGTCCTCCTACGACTACATCCGGCCGGAGAACCGCTCCGGCGCCGGCGTCGACCGCGACGCGATGCGGCGCATGACGCTCGGCGACATCGAGAAGAAGATCGACACCGGCGAGCTGGCGTGGGGCTCGCCGAAGGAGGTCGCCGAGCAGCTCATCGAGGGCGCCGAGCGCATGGGCGCCAACACGCTCATGCTCAACATGAACGTCGGCGCGCTGCCCTACGACATGTTCGTCGAGCAGATCCGCCGCTTCGGCAAGGATGTGCTGCCGCGGCTGCAGGCGCACCAGGTCAAGCGGGTTCCGGCGGCGCAGCACGCTGCGGCCTGAGCGCCGGCCCTTGAACGGCGCCGCATCGGCGACGCACACTCGGCAAGAGAGATCCTGAAGACTACGCGCAGCAGCAGGTGAGCAAATGTCTGAGTCCGCACCGCAAGCGACCAACGCCCCCGACCGCTCGACCGCGTACTTTTTCCTCGAAGGCATCAACGAGCTCGGGATCGAGCACCTGTTCTGCAATTTCGGCACCGACCATGCGCCGATCATCGAGGGGATGGCGAGCCGCAAGAAGCGCGGCGAGAAGCTGCCAAACATCCTGCTCTGCCCGCACGAGAACACGGCGGCACACATGGCCGCGGGCTATGCGCTGATGACCGGCCGCGGCCAGGGCGTGATGGTTCACGTCGACGTCGGCACCGCGAACACGTCGGTCGCCATGCACAACCTG
>VFQU01000895.1_pt1 | contig 20634 bp, 13 predicted proteins | sample 3512311 | NCBI WGS metagenome assembly VFQU01 (sample SAMN10412377, study PRJNA504923) | tailings metagenome | isolation source: Relicate 3 Philex TSF3 active mining site | place: Philippines: Tuba, Benguet | collected 2017-08-29
TAACGCGCAAAATGTATTTGGAAGCCAAAGCGATCGAACTGATTGCAATGCGTCTCGCAACACTAGGTGAGCCATTGAAGCCGATCCCCCAAGCTCCCCTCAAATCAGACGAGATTGACCGAATCTATTGGGCAAGAGATATTCTGCTAGAGCAACTGAGTGATCCTCCTTCGCTGCTGGAGTTAGCTCGTCAAGTTGGGCTGAATGACTATAAATTGAAGTCCGGGTTTCGGAATTGTTTTGGCACAACGGTCTTGGGCTATTTGCAAGCGGAGCGGATGAAATTAGCGCGATCGCTGTTGATTGATTCTGCGATGCGGGTGAAGGATGTCGCAGAGGTTCTGGGATATTGCAAAGCAAGTCAGTTTTCAGACGTGTTCAAACGGCATTTTGGCAGCACTCCCAAAGTGTATCAGCAGCAGTGTGGAGTCGTCAGTCTAGCCCGCTGATCCGGATTTGGGTCGAAAATAATCCGAATTTGGGAGTTTTTTGCTTTCGGCATAAACTCCTACTTCGGTATGTTATTGAGAGTGATTCCTGCTAAAACGAGTTCAGGTGCAGCAGCGATCTGACATGTTCTTATGGTGTGAGTTATGAAGTTACAGTTATTGGCGATCGCTGGGTGGAGTGTTGTTTCAATCTTGGCAACACCTCAGTTTGTTCGTGCATCCGAGAAAATCGATCCGAATCCACGTCAACCTGCACAAAGTGTGATGGAGTGGATGGCTCAAATTGAAGCGGCGACGGTGCAGGTGAATGCGGTAAAACTAGAGCGCAGTGAGAATGAACTTGATATTATCCTCGAAACCGCAGAGGGAGAGCCGCTTCAAATCGGTGCGATTCGTGCAGAGCGCGATCGCTTAATTGCTGAAATTCCGAATGCAATCTTGGCATTACCAGAAGGACAGAGCTTTCAAGCAGAAAACCCAACAGCAGATATTGCCTTGGTTCAGGTTATCCAAGAGAGTAATCAAATTCGAGTGTTCGTCATCGGTAAGAATGCTCTGCCTCAAACGCTCGTTACTTTGAGAACAGGACAGCAGAGCTATGCCCTGAACGAAGAAGAAGAATCCGAAGAAGAAGAAGTGGTCGTGACCGCCACTCGGACAGAGGAAGGGGTGCAGAATGTTCCGCGATCGGTCACAGTGGTCACTCGTGAACAAATTCAGGCACAGTCTAACGTCAATCGAGATTTGACTTCGATTCTTGGCACCTTAGTTCCGGGCTTAGGGGCAAGCTCCGAAGCTCAGCAAAGCTTTACGCAAACGCTGCGAGGTCGCCCGCCGCTTGTTTTGATTGATGGTGTGCCGATTAGCTCGAACATTGATAACGATACTTCCGTTGCGAACCTCCGCCGGATTGACATTGCCTCAATCGATCGAGTAGAAGTTGTGCGCGGACCTAGCGCAATCTATGGAGATGGCGCAACCGGTGGTGTAATCAACATTATTACTCGACGCGCGGGTCAGAATCAGATTGTCTCGACTGCGGAAATTGGAGTGCGTTCTGTCGGCAATCTGCGATCCGGGAGTTTTGGCAACCTGCTTCAGTACGGCTTCTCTGGACAACAGGGTAAGGTCGATTTTGCAGCTTCGATTACTCGCGATAGTTTTGGGACACCATTTGATGCAGAAGGCGATCGTCCACCAATCTTTGCAGACTCCGAAGCGAATAGTACTTCGGTGAATCTATTCGGAAAATTAGGAGTTCAGCTCGATCCACAACAGCGATTCCAGATTACGGCGAACTACTTCAACGATGCACAAAGCCAGAATGGAGACTACGATCTAACTGTAGGCGCGATCCCTGGGATTCAGAAAGCACGGTTTTTGGATAGACCCGTTGAATTTATTGATAGCAGCGATCCGTTTAATCGGGGAACCCTCTTTCAATTTGACTATCGCCACGATCGAGTGCTGAATAGTAAATTGCAGGTGCAAGTCTACTATCGAGAAACCAAAACCGCAGCCTCTCTGTTTGATAACCGCGTCTTTGATGCAGATAGTCCATTAGTACTTGGGCGATCGGTGGTCACATCAGAGCGATTTGGCGGACGATTGCAGCTAGAAACGCCCTTAGCTTCTAATCTGAGTCTGCTTTGGGGTGCAGACTACTCTAGCGAAGATAGCGAAGGAAATTACGATGTCTTTGATGTCGATGAGTTTGATAGCAGTGGCGGGAGAAGAGCGCGGAGAATTGGCTCAGCGATTCGGATTGCCCCCTTTACAATTAAAAATCTGGGACTCTTTTCTCAACTTCAATGGGATGTGAGCGAAAAGCTTTCTCTCAGCGGTGGCGTGCGTTACGACAACTTTAATGTTTCTGTCGTCGATAATTGGATTGATGGCGAAACTGGGTTTGCAGCCCAAGGTGGAGACAAGACACTCAGCGATGTTGTGTTTAATGCAGGGATTGTCTATAAGCTCACTCCGCAAGTGAGTTTATTTACGAACTTTGCTCAAGGGTTTTCTCTTCCAAATCTGTCCCGAATTTTACAGCAACCCGCAGCAGGGTTTAATTTTGCTGAAGATGTAACGTTATCTGCACCGCAAAAAGTCGATAGCTATGAACTAGGAATTCGCGGTCGGTGGAGGAATGTTCAAGCCTCTCTGGCTGGATTTTATAGCTATTCGAGTTTAGGGACAACCGTCGAATTTACAGATATTGGCGACGAGTTTCGAGTGATTCGTTCTCCTCAGCGCAACTATGGGGTAGAACTCGCGGTGGATTGGCAGCCTAGCGATCGCTGGAAACTGGGTGGCACGTTGACCTGGAGTGAAGGAGAACGCGAAGATCCAGAAACACGAGTAATTCTTTGCCATTACCGGATACGAAGTCTCGCCGCTAAAGCTCTCTGCTTATCTTGAGAATGAAACTTTACCCGGCTGGAACAATCGACTTCAGGCAGTCTATATCGGTCGCCGTAACCGCGCCTTTAATGCAGGCATTGATCCAGTTGGGATCGAGAGCTATCTAGTCGTTGATCTGATCAGCAGCCTCAAATTAGGCAATGGAACGCTGAGTTTGGGGGTGAAAAACCTCCTCAACAATCAATATCTCAATATTGGAAATCAACTCAGTGCAGGGTTTGATGATTCTTTTGGGGCTGCTTCTAGAGGACGAGCGTATACGCTAACCTATCGCTGGAGTTGGTAATGCGTCATATTCTGCGATCGCTGGGATTGTTTTTTCTGGTCGCAATGCTGATTGCCTGCCACCCTCATGTTCTGCAAAATACACCGCAGTCGGCAATTTCAGCCGATTGTCGCAACGTCGAACATGAGGGTGGTCGGACTCAAATCTGTGGCAAACCTCAGAAGGTCGCCATTCTTGAACCCAAGTTACTAAGTATGGCGTTAGCACTCGGAGTTCAGCCGATTGCTTATGCTGATTACTATCTTGTACGATCGCCCCGGTTCGATAATCCGAGCCAGCAAATCCCCTATGCGGGTCAATTTGTGACCAGTCAACCGATCAACCTAGGCAATCGCGATACGCCTTCTCTAGAACTTCTGAAGTTACTCAAACCGGACTTGATTTTGGATGTCAGTTGGCGGAAAAATCCATTGCTGTCAACGATCGCGCCAACCATTTCGATCGACATCGAAAAGACTTGGCAAAGTAATCTCAAAATCGTCGCTCAAGTGCTCGATCGCGAGAAAAACGTTGAAGCTGTTTTAACTTCCCATCAGCAAGCCCTCGATCGAGTCCGAACTCAATTGTCTTCATTGGTTAAAACTCATCCCAAGGTTTTGAGTGTGATCACCAGTCCGACGATGGATCACATCAGTCTGGATTACGAAGGTAACGCGATCCAGTTGCTACAAGAAATCGGCTTTCGACCTGTGGCTCCCTCCACGATTGATCCCTCATCGGCAGAACGGAGCCAAATTGATTTAGAAACCCTCGCTCAAATTGATGCGGATATCATTTTTGTCAATAGTTGGCTACCTTGGGATGGTCGATCGAGCTATAACGTCTCTTTCCAAAATCTCCAGCGCAGGTGGGCAAATCAACCTCTACTCCACGCTTCGCAAGCCTGGAAAGAAAAGCGCATTTACTTCGTAGACTATTACCTCTGGATTGGCACAACAATGCCACCCATCGCTAACTTTCTGATTTTGGAACAACTGCCATCTCTTTTGCTCACCCCGAATCCAAGTCTATGAATTAACGCTCTTTTTCTTCTGAAAAGCCGACAATTTGATTCACTAACGACTTCTCTGTGCATACTTTTATTATTCTCTGGTTGGGTCAACTTGTCTCAACGATCGGGACTTACATGACCGGATTTGCTCTCGAACTGTGGACTTGGGAACTCACTGGTTCTGCAACTCCTCTCGCTTTGATGGGCTTCTTTTTCCAAGCTCCTCGCATTCTGATTAACTTGGTTTCTGGCGTAATTGTCGATCGCTTTAATCGCAAATCTCTAATGATTCTCGGAGATACGATCGCTGTTCTCTCTAGCATGTTTCTACTTTTACTATCGCTCACTCACACGTTGCAACTGTGGCATCTATATTTCACAACAGTGATCGTGAGTATTTTCAGCCAACTACAAGAACTTTCGTACTCTGCATCCATTAGCTTACTTGTGCCAGTGCAGCAGTATACTCGCGTCAGTAGTATGGGTTCCGCATTACACTATGGTTCCTTGATTATTGCACCCGCGATCGCAGCTAGTCTTTATCCAATTATCGGCATAAATGGCATTTTAGGAATAGATTGCTTCACGTTTTTGATCGCGCTCGCAACATTACTGCCGCGCCGAATTCCCCAACCCGAGCAAGCTGAGACTCCGGTTGATCTTTGGCAGGATCTGAGTGTGGGCTTTCGGCTTCTCTTGAGTCATCCTCCTTTAAGGAATTTACTACTACTGACGTTGCCGTTTGGATTTGTGCATGACTTAGGGGAAAATCTCTATACACCAATGGTGCTAGCGAGAACAAGCGGGAGTGCAGCAGTTTTAGGACAAATTGGGATTTCAGCAGGAATTGGCGGAGTTACAGGTGCGATCTCAGTCACACTTTGGGGGGGCTTCCGGCAACCGATACGAGGCGTTCTCGTTTCGATGCTAGGCGCAGGATTGAGCAAAATGACCGTCGGGCTAGGGCGATCGGCGCAGGTTTGGCTCCCGGCTCAGTTCTGCTCGTCTAGTAACTTTCCACTGATGGAAAGTTCCGAAACAGCGATTTGGATGACCAATGTGAAACCAGGAGAGCAAGGCAGAGTGTTTGCTGCAAATTCATTGTTAGGGCAGTGTTTATCCGCGATCGCGGCACTTATCGCAGGACCACTCGGCGATCAGATTGTCGAACCTGCAATGACTTCTTCAACAGGTTTAGTTCGGTGGATGTTTGGTTCTAGCCCTGGATCAGGATTTGCTTTGATTTACACAAGTTGTTCACTAAGTATGATTGCGATCGCACTTTACGGCTTGCACACCCAGTTCAAGGAAGAAGATACTTGAACAGATCGTCGATCACCGCATTTGCCGCTAAAGGACCGCTGCCAATCCAGTAATCTAGAACCTCATAGACCTTTCCCTGCTGTACGGCATGCAGCTTTGACCAGAGCGGATCAGACAACAGGCGCTGGCGGGTTTTACCAATTTTAGAATCAGTCGGGTCAACAATCACAAAAATTGCATCTCCATCGGCTGCATCGAATTGTTCGTTAGAAATTCCGTATTGGATGGGACTGATCCCGCCTTTACGCTGTGTTGCTTCTGTATCAATATCCTGTGAGGCAGGACGAGCGAGGGCTGCGTCTTTGAGAATGCTGCCATTAAAGCCTGAAGTCGTATAGACCGTAATCATTTCAGGATAGAGGTAGACGATCGAGACTTTAGGCGGTTGCGCGTGATCGCCCATTTTCGCTTTGAATTCTGCTAAACGCTGATAGTAGGTCGCCATGACTTGTTCAGCTTGCTGCGATCGCCCCAACGTTCTAGCAACGAAGGTGAACATATCTTTCCACTCACCGCTATGGTTGAATTTGGTTAATACTGTTGGTGCAATCTGAGAAGCTTGGCGGTAAATGGAAGATTGGTAATCATACCCCAGAATTAAGTCAGGTTTCAACGCCAAAATCTTTTCTAGATTCGGTTCACCATTGCTTCCTACACTGAGAATTGAGCCTGCTTGTCGTTTGAGCTGAGGGGATGTTAAATCAACATCGACAGTAGCAATCGGTTGAATCCCTAACGCGATCGCACTCTCCAAACTCAGCGAACCGAGCGTAATCACTCGCTGAGGATGGAGCGGGACACAGGTTTCCCCTGCACTATGTTGGATTAGACGGCACTCTGATGCAGGTTGAGAAGCCGCCAAGGAGCCGCGAGCCTGTGACTGTATCGCAAAGCGATCGGAATTGCAAGCTACAGCTAATACGCTTATAACTAGCCCCAAGCATAAGTAAAAGATACAGTTACCCTGAGGAAAATGCTTCGCAACGCGGTTCATCCAATTCTCCTAGAATACAACAGACAATGAGCCTGTGACTGTGAACGGCTCGCCAACATACACACCTAGACGACTCTCATCTGAACCTGTGAAGTATTTTGTGTTGAACAAGTTGCGGAAGTTAATTGCCGCACGCCATTTATCTTGGTTGTAGAAGATAGCAGCATCTGTGCGAACATAGCTTGGAATTTCGTAAGTATTCGACAAATCACCAAAGCGCTCGCCCACAAAATTCATCCCAAATCCAACCCCTAATCCCTTCAAACTGCCGCGCTGAAGTTCATAGGTCGTCCATAAATTCGCTGCATTTCTGGGCGTATTGTCCAAGCGTTTATCCTGGAAGCCTGACTCGTCCTCGCTCACAAACGCATTAGTATGCGCGTAGGAAGCAATCACCTTCCAGCCTGGGACAATCTCCCCAACTAGGTCAAATTCAATTCCTCGGCTGCGCTGTTCCCCAGTCTGTAGCTGGTCGTTCGGATCGCTAGAGGTGGGATCATCGGTAGTCACATTTTTCTTACGCAAATCATAAAATGCTAAGGTCGCTGTCAAATTACGAGCTAAATCAGCTTTGATGCCAGCTTCTAACTGTTGACCTATTTCCGGTTTGAAGGGAGAGCCGTCTCCATTGCGATTTGTTCCAGAGTTTGCTTTGAATGCAGTCGTGTAAGAGGCATAAAGTGAAATCGCTGGAACCGGTTGATAGACGATCCCAAATCGAGGACTCAATCGACTGTCACGCTGCTCAAACTCTTGTCTTGGTTCTCCAAAGCCTTCGGTACTTCGGTTTTGAGTGTAGCTATCATAGCGCCCACCGATGAGCAGTTTCAAATTAGAAGCAAGTTCAACTTGATCTTGGACATAAATCCCTAGTTTGTTGATTGTGTCATCGCGGAAGAAGTTATAAAGTTCCTCTTTGGGATATTCCACACCATCGTAGGTGGGATCAAAAATATTGATTGTGCGGTAAGGATCACCGATCGCGAATTTTGGTTTATCCCTCTGTCGTCCGTAGTCTACGCCAACAAGCAGTTGATGATTGACTGAACCTGTCGAAAACCTAGCAATCAAATCCGTCTGAGTCGTGATTGTCTGATATTCCCCTGCAGCAAAATAGGTTGCAAGTTCTAGATCACCCGTTGCTTCATCGAATGAATTGCGGAGCGGAAAATATCGCTCTGGATTGACCCATTGAGCACGAAATGAGTTTCTTAAAGTCAATTGTTCATTAAACTGGTGGGTCAGCAAGTAGCCAACACTAAAATCATTGACACTAAACTCCTGAAAAGGTTCGCCCAGAAATCGACTGCGTGGTAAATCTGTGATCCCAGTCCCGATCGCTAAAAAGCCATCATCCGCAGTGCGACGTTCATTCCGATAGGTTGCGTTCAGCGTTAGCGTTGTGTTTTTCCCGAATGCTAACTGTACGACAGGAGAGAGAAACACCCCTTCACTCGACACAAAATCACGGAAGCTTCCTGCATCTTTGTAATAGCCATTGAATCGGTAAAGAGCTGTTTTGTCTGAGTTTAGCGCACCCGAAAAATCAGCCCCAACTCGAACAGCGCGATAGCTCCCTGCTGATCCCTCTAGCGAATAGTAGGGATTGCGGAGGGGTTGCTTGGAAACGAGATTGATGATTCCGCCCGGTTCTGCTTCTCCAAACAAGATTGAAGCCGGACCTTTCAACACTTCGACGCGCTCTAAATCAGCCGTTTCTAAAGCACCAAAGGTAAAGTATCGAATTCCATCTCGAAAGTAATTACCATCAAAAGCCGAAACTCTAAATCCTCGAATCTTTAAACTATTTTCAAACCCCTGATAAAGCCCTAAATTATTGACCCCACTCACGTTTTGAACTGCATTTCCTAAAGAGTTGCTCGTTGCATTTAACCCCTGATCTCTCAGGATTTCTTGCGGAATGACCTGAATCGATTGCGGAATATCGCGAATTGGGGTGTCTGTTTTAGTCGCAGTTGACGCATTCGGAGCGCGATAGCCGCTCGGCTGCTGATCTCCTGTAATCACGATTTCTTCTTCTAGCTCTTGTTCAGACTCTGGTTGCTGTGCTTGAATCTGTGATCGCCATTCCTGAACTGTAGTGGCAGGTTGCTGCCATTCCGATAACGTTTTAACCTCTGGCTCGACTGCAATTCCAGGAGTTGCGAGTAGAACTATACTTCCAGCCAAAAGAATTGATCGATAGTTTGCCATAACTCTGCCACCACACAATATTGATAGCTATTAACTAAGAACTATTCTCAACAGCATATCGGACGATCGGGGTTGTTTTGTAACCCTGATGAATGGTGAACGGAGTTTTTTTGAATGGTGGACGGAGTTTAGCTAGCACTGCATCGGTTCATGATGGATTGCCGATAGTCTCTAGGATTTACGCCAAACTTTTTGCGAAACGCGATCGCGAAATGGCTGCGATTGCTCAGTCCAACTGCTTTTGCTGCTTCTGTAATACTGAGATCGCCTGACTCTAGTAACTGGCGAGATCGCTCCATTCGATAGTCTTGCAAATAGCCAAAGACCGTCGTCCCAAACACCTGTCGAAAACCGACTTTCAGCTTACAGTCATTGATCCCAACTAGCCGAGCTAACTCAATCAGCGAGGGCGGATTCTCTAATCGAGCAATGAGCAGTTCTTTGGCATAGTGAATTTGCTCAATGTCGGCTGATTTTAACAACTTAGTCTCGCGCTCTGGACTAATCTCGACTGTCTGAGCAAGGTGCAACGCAATGAGTTCCCACACCTTGCCTTCTAAATACATCTGCTGAGTCAATCCCTGAAACGGACACTGCAAAATCTGCTGAAGGGTAGACTGCATCGCGGCTGTCGTCCGGCTGATTTGGCTGTAGTAAGGTTGTTCGATCGGTCGCAACCAATTTCTAATTTCGTCTGGAGTCTGCTTGGGCAGTCCGGACATCCGCTGGCAAAAAACAGAAGGATCAATGTGAATCATTACCTTCAGATTGCGTTGCTTTGCTTGAATATCTAGCACTTCACCTGGAGCCATGCCGCTTCCACAAAAGAGGTACTGTCCCGCATTCGCACAGTTTGAATTCGATGCTGCGGTTCCAATCAGCGTATAGTTGAGTTCTAAAGGATGCTCGCGATCGCAAGTGATGATTCTCAAGTCTTCGTGGAAGCAGTCTTCTGCGATCGCGAGTTCAACGCCATCGCGAACCTGAATTTCTCGATAATATCCCTCTCCAACAGCACTACAGTACTGCCAAGTCCGATCTATCTCTCGCGATTGAGACGCTTCTAAGTCATCAGTCTGGGAGATTTCAGGACAGATAAGTTCCCAATAGTCTTGCTGTGAAAGGGTAACAGTCATAAGCTGCAATTCGCGATCGCAAAATTTGAAGGCATCTTACCACAAATGCAACTTATTCTCAATTGCTATTCTAGAACTTGAGCGGCTTCCCGGAGGCCAGATGAATTGTCATTGTGCTTGCCTAATTTAGAGGGGCTTGGTATAGGCTGAGGGCAAATCTGCAAAGGTTCCCTCTAATTCGATCCTGCTCTCGTGGAGTAAAATAATGCGATCGGCACGTTCCATCACTGAGCGGCGATGAGATACAACCAGAATAGTAGGGTTCCACGTTGGTGAACTGAGCTGAAATAGCTTTGACCAAAGTTTTTGTTCCGTTTCTACATCTAGAGCACTGGATAGATCATCAAAGACAAGTAACTCAGGTTGCCGAATCAGCATTCTCGCCGCAGCAACGCGCTGAATCTGTCCCCCAGACAGCCGCATTCCTCTAGAGCCAATTTGGGTATCGAGTCCATCGGGCATCATTGCTAAATCTCGATCGAACATCGCAAGCGCGATCGCGGCTAACACTTCTGTATCATCTTTCTGTAGCCCCAGCAAAATATTCTCTCGTAAGCTGGTGCTAAAGAGTTGCGGCACTTGGGAGGTGTAAGCACTGCGAGGCGGGACAAAAAACTGAGCCGGATCAGAGATCGTCTGACCATTCCACAAAATCTCCCCTGATTGCATCGGTAACAATCCCAATAGCACCTGCAATAGCGTTGTCTTGCCCGACCCAATCGATCCCGTGATCACTGTAAAACTGCCGCGTTGAAGTTCCAAAGAGATGTTAGTAATACCCACCTTGCTATTCGGATAGTGATAGCTCAAATTAATCGCTCGTAGTGCTTCTAAGCGATCGCAGGTTTCGTCCTGACGAGGAACAGGTAACTGGGATTTTCGTCCGGTCAGCGTTGGCAGATAGAGAGGATAAGGCTCGACGAGCGTCTGAGCCTCTGCATTGACTAAAGCTTGCATCCGTTCAAATGACACTTCGCTTTGTTTTGAGAGCGCCACAAATCCGCCTAAAAACCCTAGAAAATAAGTGACGTAGGCTAAGTAGTAGACAAATAGCGCAAAGTCCCCAACGCTGAGTGTTTGGCTACTCCGCATCGACTGGGCAGCAAAGAATAAAATCGCACCTGTGCCTAAACTAATGAGATTATCAAAACTAGAATCTAAGATCGCCGTAAGCAGTTGATCTTTGACGATCGATTGTCGGCGCTGATCGCAGAGTTGCCGAAAGTGAGCCAACACACTTTTTTCGGCTCCAGCTACCTGAATTGCTTGCACTGCGGTAAACATTTCACCAACCATGCCTGTTACTTGTTGGGTTGCCTGACGACTCGCGCGGCGGTAGCGTTTAATGCGATCGCTGACCCGATGTAGAATCACAGCAATCAACACCAAAGGCAGAAAGACAAATAGCGTAATGGTTGCATTCACACTTAAGAGCAACAGCAAGGCACCGATCGCAAAAACTCCTTCCCCTAAAACCTCATTTGTGCCCACCACATTATCTTCAATCTGGCTAGCATCCTCCCGAAAGAAGCTCATCACTTCCCCCGGTGAAGTCGTTTCCGCCCGAGCCATCGTTAAACTCTCAGCACCCGGACGTTCTAGCAATTTCCTGAGAAGATTGTGCTGAATCAGACTGTTCATCGTGAAGCGATGTTGTGTTTTGGTGATGCGTCCGAGAATGATCGCAACAATTTGCGCAACCCCGATCGCTAAAAATAGCGCAATCCAACCTTGAGCAGAAAACACCGAAGGAGATTGCTGGGTGAGTTGATTAAAAAACTCTCGAATGACGAGTCCCGGCAGCACGGGGAGTCCTGCAATGCAGAGCCAGAGCAAAGTGTCAGTCCAGTACAGCCTTGGAGCATAGCGGATCAGTTTCCAGAGGAGCAACCCAATAGATGCGCGACGAATTGTTGTCATGAATTTCATCCTCTTGACGATCGTTCCACTTTAAATGAGAATAAGTTGCATCAATTTCAGCTTGTTGCTGCGAAGTCTATTGCCAAAGTTTATGACAAAACATACTCTCTTTGTGTGCAAATCCTGCCATCGTTCTGAAGAAGAACTCGCAGAAGATCAAGCTTGTGATGGCAAAATCTTGCTAGATACTTTGACAAATTTAGCAGCTCAACAGTTCGCGCCAGAAGACCTGGAAATCAAATCCGTTGGGTGTTTGTGGGCTTGTAGTCGCGGTTGCGTTACTGCTTTTGCTCATCCGGAAAAACAAACTTACTTACTCATCGATCTACCACCCGACGAAGAATATGCTTCCGCATTACTCCAGTTCACTCAGATGTATATCAGCAATCGCAAAGGTGCATTCATCTGGGATAAACTCCCAGATCAGTTAGAATCTGCGATGTTTGCCTGTATTCCTGCTCTATCGGCAACCGAGCAAAATGCAGATGAAGAGGATGACTTGAGCTAATTGCACAAGCAGAGGACTACGATCGCTGGCTAGGAGAAACTGCTTGCAACGCATCATCACGACCAGAGAACTTCACAGTGCTCGAACCATTGCCCTGTTCATTGTGCCAAAAACGTTTCATCAGGATTTACAAATTGAGTGTTTTGAGTCAACAGCAGACGATGAAATTCGATCGCTGGGTTCGCTCCCTACTGCTCTTTGCCCTCACCGCTTTGCTCACATGGGGCTGTAGCAGAACTATTCTCACCACCCTGCCTCTCACATTGCCCTCAATCCATTGCCAACTGACAGCACCAAGTACAGACTGCGATCGACCTCGCAAAATTGCTGTACTTAGTCCCTATGGATTAGATCTGCTGTTGTCTCTGGGAGAACAGCCTGCTGCCTATGCAGGCGTTTCTGCAAGTCGGCAGCCGTTCAATCATCCCATTGAGCAAGTTCCTTATCTCGGTCGGTATGTGACGACTCAGCCAATCAATTTGGGCGATCGTGCTTCTCCTGCTCTAGAAGCACTCGCTTTACTCAAGCCAGATCTGATTGTGGGTGAAACGTGGCAAGGAAGCCAAGGAAGAGACAAATTGTTTTCTCAAATTGCGCCGACTCTCTTGCTCGATGATCAACAAGGAGGTTGGCAGGCAAGCCTTCAACAACTTGCAAGCATTCTCGATCGCTCCAATATGATTCCGCAAATCATGGCTGCCCGAAACGAGCGAATCACCCAAGCTCGCCAGAAATTAGCTGAGACTGCCAATGCTCATCCCCGTGTATTACTCTTGAGTTCTGGTGATCTAACAAGTAACTTTTATGCGTTTGGGCAAGAGCGCAGCATCTATTCCGATTTGCTAGAAACATTGGGATTTAAGATAGTTCGCTTCGATGAATCGTTGCTAGCAACAAAGGATGCGTTTCAGCTTCCTGCTGAAGTATTACCGCAGCTAGACCCTGATATTCTGATTGTTCTAGGATGGAATAAAAATGATGTGGACAATCGCCCCTTAAACTGGCGACAGCTTCAACAACAATGGAACCAAATTCCACTGTTAAAAGCAATGCCGATCTCCCAATCTGGGCGAGTCTATTTTATGGATGCCCACTTAACAATGCTGCGGGGTTCCCTTGCAGAAGCACAGATTCTCAATGACTTGCTTCAACAGTTAGCACCGAATTCTTGAGAATCTCAGGTTATTTCTTGCGATCGCGAATCAGCAGATAGAGGAAAAAGGGCGCACCGATCGCGGCTGTCACGACTCCACAGGGAAGCTCGATCGGGGCGAACAGTGTTCTCCCCACAAAATCAGCCAACACCACTAACACCCCCCCAAGCAGTGCAGAAATTGGAAGTAATTCTTCATGTCGATTGCCGACAATCTGCCGTCCTACATGAGGAGCAATCAACCCCACAAATCCGATTGTTCCCGCAGTTGCCACTGATGCCCCCGCTAATCCCACCGCTACAATGACAAGTAAACCCCGCTGCCATTCAACTCGACTGCCTAATCCTTTCGCAATGTCTTCTCCTAAGTTCAACACATTGAGATGTCTTGCTAATCCAAATGCCGCTGGAACAAATACAATGATCCAAGGCAAGAGTGAAAAAACTTGCTCCCAAGTGCGACCGTAGACACTTCCGGCAAGCCACACTAAAGCTTGACTAACATCGTAAATCGAGCCAAAGGTGATGAGTAAACTGGTGAAGGCACTGGCGATCGCAGACAGTCCAATTCCCATCAAAATCAATAAAATCGGCGAACTTCCTTTGTTCCAAGCCAGCCCATAGATCAATGCTGCCATCACTGCCGCACCTACAAATGCAGAGAATGGGAGCGCGTAGATCGGCGCATCTGGAAACAAGACAATCACCGAAACAGCGGCTAGACTTGCCCCAGTATTGATTCCAATCATGCTAGGGTCAGCGAGTGGATTACGGGTTAAGCCTTGAAAAATAGCACCTGAAAGAGCAAGCGCCACCCCAACCATGAAAGCAACCAGCGTTCGAGGTAAGCGCAAAGTGTGAATCACAAACGCATGATCCGGGTTGCCTGTATCAATACCAAACAAGGTTCTTACAATGTCGAATCCTGCGATCGGGTATTCTCCTCGCCCAACATTGAGGATAATCGCTGCAAATCCAATGACAGCAAGCAGAAACCCGATTGCAGGCACTCGTCGATCGAGGCGAAAAGATAGTACGGGAGAACGCCACTCATTCATTTTTTCACCTTCGTTTTTGCGAGATAGACAAAAAATGGTGCGCCTACAATAGCAGTCATCACACCCACCGGAAGCTCTTGAGGCTTCAGTAATACTCGTGCTGCAATATCCGAGACTAATAGCAGAATCGCACCGAGTACGGCTGAATAAGGCAAAATCCAGCGATAATCTGTTTTGATAAAGAATCGAACCATGTGAGGTACAACTAAGCCAACAAAGCCAATTGGACCTGCGATCGCCACTGAACTTCCAGCCAAGAGAACAATGCTTATTGCGGTCAATCCTTTAATCCAAAGCGTCTGTTGACCCAAGCTCGTTGCGACTTCCTCTCCTAAACTAATTGTTGTGATCTGCCGACCCAGTAAGAATGCAATCAGCAATCCAGCACCTAAGAACGGCAAGACCTGTAAAAACAGGTCAAAATCCCGCCCTGCGAGTGATCCTGCTAGCCAGAATCGAATCTCTTCAAACGTGCGCTGACTCACAATCAAAATGGCAGTCGTGATGGAAGAAATCAAGGCAGACAACGCGGCTCCAGCAACCGTCAAATTTAAAGGAGTTGCACCGCCGCGTCCCAAGGTCCCTAACAGATAAACAAGTATCGCCGCGATCGCGGCTCCTAAAAATGCTACCCCCGCATAAACTGTTAACGATGAGCTACCAAATAGAAACAAACTCATCACAACCGCTAAAGCACCGCCTGCTTCAATCCCCAGGATTCCGGTTTCGGCGAGTGGGTTGCGGGTTAGACCTTGCATCAATGCACCGGAGACCGCCAGAGCAGCACCGACGCAAAGCGCAATCAGCGATCGTGGCAATCGCACCGTCTGGATTACCAGATGATCAAAGGAGTTATCAAAGGTCGTGAACGATGCCAAAATCGTCGGCAGTGGAATGTCTCTTGCACCCAGTGTGACGCTGTAAATCAAAACAATGAGCAGAACAATTGAGCCTAAACCGAGTCCCAATAACAGCGAAATGGGGGATTTAGAAGCTTTAGGGAGAGTAGCAGTCATCGTAAAAGAGGACTCTTAATGCGAATAAATCCTAATTGTATCTGTTTATGGGCAAAAAGCAAGGGCGCTTAGAGTCTCAATTTTGCAATTCTAGAGATGTTGAATTCATGACATTAAGAGAGAAATCCATTCTCTTGGAATGGACTACTTTCAGAACGCCAAATTGGATGATAAATCGACTGGACTTACGCATACTTCCAGTCATCACAGGATTACAGAACAGGCGGTAGCAATGAGTGAAGATGACATTGTTCAGGCGATCGCACTTTGTCTCATTTTAGGATTCTGCTTGATGATCATGTCACAAGTTGCTTGATGGTGCGGCAGATCCAGAATAGTCAGCCCTAATATGTAAAAAATAACATTAAAGTTCTCAGTCAGTGTGTTGATTAGTGTTATAAGAGACTCATTCTACAGGGATGAGTTTTTCAATACAGCACGTCTGATAGGGTTTCTAGCATGACTGTTCGTAAGACTGAAAGCCGCTTGCCCACTAACTTTCAAGCAAGTGATTTAGGGGAGTCCGCTGTCGCGATCGATGGACGATCCGTTCTTGTATCATTTGTGACTGCGCCCTTAGCTGTCGATCGGGAGAACAGGTATATTGTCTTGGTCACTGATGCAGGGCTAGCCAGTGCAGTGCAATCCTTTGAATGGAGCTTTATCGAAAACGGAGGCACGCCTCAAACTCAAACTACAGCGATCGGTGAAGTCAACTATCGCCCACAGACTGTCGGAACGCTAGTTGTGACAGTCCGATTGCTCGGCACAGGCAATACAGAGCAAGGCAGTTTGAGCTTAAATCAGACCGTCATTGTCTTGAATGCTGAACTCGAAACCCTGATTGCAGAAGCACAGAATCAGCCTGGAGCAGGTGCATCGAATCCAGAGGTGTTGCGGGAATTAATTAATGATTTAAGTCCTTACTATCAGGCAGTAACTTTAAAAACCTCTGAAAGCGGGGAGGGCTTTGAGAAGTTCGTCTTTAGCTTAGTTCATGATGGCGCGTTGCAGCGTTCAAGCTTAGCGCGACAACAGCAGTTAAATCAGTTAGCTGCTGCTTTGAATGGAACTGGGGATTTTGTAACGCTAGCAGCGTCGGGAGTTGGAGTGTGTGGGATTCGCTTAGCCCTCTTAGCAATGGTCTTACCTCAAACACCGGGAGGCTCGACTCCGATCTTACCCTGGACAGAGTTGCCTGACGTGCCGAATCAACGGGTGCTAGCAGATGAGCAATTACGGCAAGCATTAGCAAACTTAGAAGAAAATCGGCGGATTGATTTGTTTAACTTGGCTCGGTTTCCCAAGAGCAATATCATGCTTTGTGGTCGGATTTTGGAGACATTGCGCGATCGCTATTTTAGCGGCACAAACTTCAACGACGTTCTAACAGGTCTATCCGGAACCCGTGCCCACTGGATCATGCGCCATTACCGAGAAGGTCCACTCGTGAGATCCTGACGACTTCACGCTCTGACGCAGTTCGACACAATGAGTAGCAGAATGTATGTGCAAGACTACAACAGGAACACAAACGGCAACCCAAGATCGATATCGCACGATCGAACGAGGTAGCTCTCCGGGCGGATCGGGCGGCAGTAGTCCACCCGATCCAGAAGCCAGTGCGCCAGCCCCCCTCTTTGGTATGCCTGACTATGTTCCTCAGTACACCTTCATTGCTCAAGCTTCGCCCCAAGACAATGGGTTTATCGAACTGGCGAATCGCTACCATGAAAACGCCGGACTCGCACCTAAAACCGTTACTTCGATCGAACATCTCTTAGATTTGTTGAATAATCCCAGTGAAACGGGAACGGGAATCATTACCCGGATCAGAATTGTGTCCCATATCTTTGTAGATAGCCAAAATCTGATCCAGCCCACGAATCTGCTGATTCCATTTGTAGAGAATGGAACTCGGCTCTCTCTAAAACGTCATTTTGAGGGATTTGCTCGCAATCGGATTGCTGCGCTAAAAGCCATGATGAGCTTTGAGGTAGCAGTCCCTCTTGTTGAGACGACTTACTATATTCATCGAGGAGCAGTTGCTCCGATTCTCAATCATTTAAGGTCGAGTCAGGCAACGATTATCAATCAAATCCCGACTGATGCCTCCGGAGAACCGAGCGGAGATTTTCTGGACTTTATCAAGATTGCAGCGAGTCAATGGGCACTGCAACAAAATGTCCTGAATAACGCAGCAGCAGTTACAGCCGCAAATAATGGCTATGACGTGTTACTCGCAGATGTGACGAGTCGATTGCAGAACAATCCTCTGAACCAAGGTCAGTTAACGACCTTAAAAACTGCGATCGTGGGATTAGGCAATAGTGTGACTCTGAATTCTGCTCTACCTGCCCGACCTGCTGACTACGCGACGAATGTGACCGCAACCTTGGTATCGACAAATGGAAATGCCTTTCAGACCAAACTGATTCAAGCGAGGCAGCGGTTTAATCGCAATAGCAAAATCGACATTCGCGGTTGTCAGGTTGGTCGAGATCAAGATTTTTTACGGGCAATTCAACAGTTCTTTGGCACAAGTGACACTGTTCGACCGACTGTTTCAGGGCCGCGCTGGTTTCAACATTTTAATGAAATTGGTCACATTACCGGACTCACGAACAATGCTGGCGTCGTCGGACTCTACAACTCAGGGTTTTCGCCTTACAGCGCAACACAAGTTCGTCAACAGTTTGAAAATTGGGCAACTGCATTTGGCATTACACAAACTCATCTGACATTTTGGCAAACGACTCTAGCATTAGGGGCATTAGCGTTCTGTCGTCTACAGTGGCAAGCTAATATCCCTGAAGCTCGAATTCCCATCAGTCGCCTCAATCGCATTCGTTCTGCTGGATTTACAGATGTGTTTGCTGCGATCGCGAATGTCTTGTTATTCAACACGAATCTACCGAGTACTGCGCAGATCAGTGCGATGAATGCTCTGTTACCGAATCTTGCAGCTTGGATCAGCCAACTCGATACAGCGATTCCTGGTACGGCAACTCCGGCTCAACTCGCAACGCGATTCACGGAATTCAAGACGATCTATGAAGCAGTCGATCGGCGCTTTGGCAGTGGTGGTGGAGTCAGTGCAGCCCAACGAGTGATTCCGGCGACTGCGCCATCTCCGTTGACGGTAGCAATACTCAGTGGCTATCAAACCCAGTTAAAGACCTTTATTGATAGCAACACAAATTCTAAATTCCAACCTGTACAGCGCTATCTCACAACTGCGATCGCTCAAGTTCAGGGCAATCCAGCCAAGATGCGGTATTACTTGGGGCTGGGATTACCCTTTCTGCTGTATGACCCTGCGGCAACGAATGCGAATCACAATCTCTTAATTGCCTTAACCGATACATCTGGTGCGGCGGCAAATCGACGACAGAATGACGCGATTAAATATTGGATTCGCGCTCAATGGCAAGGCAATATTCCAAGCGGCTTAGGGGCAACGGCAACCTTTGCCCAGTCTCGTCACACCCCTTGGCTTGTCGAAAATCGACAGGCGACGACCAGACTCTCAACTCCGCCTTTTGTGGTCAGCCCTACGACCGAGTATCACGCCAAGATTGTTATTGTTCCTGCCTAAAAGATTGCTCCCATGATTGTTTGAAAGTGAGAACTGAGATGCCCCAACAGGATGCCCTGCAATCGATTCTGACCGAGACCAGTTTAGCGATCGCGCCCCTGCGCTCAATCCGAACGCCAGACCAAGCGATCGCGTTTTTTCGGCAACTCGGATTTGAACTTCCAGCCGGGGCGGGAGGCAGTTCACTCACCGCATTAGCGACTCAGGCGGGAGAATTGGTCGAGGCAATTCGACAGTTACTCTCTGCGAGTGGAGAAGGAGCGGTAGCAAGTGCGATCGCGACTGTTTTTGCCCGACTTGGAACGACTGTTGATGCGATCGCTCAATTCAAAAATCAGGTGCAATCATCAGGGGGAGCATCGATTCCTAATATTGATGATTTGCCTCGGCGGCTGACAGATTTTTTGCTCTTAGACTATCTGATGCAGCAGAAGACGCAAGTCCATGAGGCATTGTTATTGTTGGGGCTAATTGAGCATGAGCCAACGCCTGCTGCTGGACAAACCATGCGGCGGATTAACTGGGATAGGCTTGGCACGTTTTTTACTGACCCCATTCAGATCGCGAATGCAGTCTACGCTTGGGAGAGCGACTTTGATTCAGATAAATTTCTAGCTCGGTTGGAGCGATTGATGCGATCGGCATCGCTACCGGGAGGACGATACACTCAATCTGATACCACGCGAACAGTGTTGGGCAATAGTTCAACAACCTTGCAGGATTTGCGGTTTCCACTGTTGCAGAAAGGATTTACAGCAGAGACATACAGCCAGTTTGGAATTACGATCGCACCCGTGCAGGCGCAGGCAGGGAAGCCAAAAGGCGTGGCACTGTTGCCCTATTTACTAGGAGGAGCAGCGTTTGAGTTTGGGGTGTGCGATCGCGGTGAATTAGTGTTTGAGTCTACAGCCGATATCCAGGGCGTGGGATTGATTGTTCGTCCGCCGCTGAGTGTTGAAGGGATTCTCAATCTGGTTGGAGCTTTTCGCGCCGCCGTTACGATTCGAGAGAAGACGAGTCGTGCAGATGAAATCGTTTTAATCGGTTCGCCGGGAGGCACGCGATTAGCAGTACAAGGATTAGGGGTGTCTTGGTTTGCTCAGAATCCTCGTGGAGAGTTGGATCTGGGCATGGCAGCCGAGATTGGTGTACTGCGATTAGTCGTGGCTGGAGGCGAAGGAGATGGATTTCTCCAGCAGATTTTGTCGAGCTTGAATGTGCAGGCGGAAGCGAGTCTAGCACTGGGCATCACGTTACTCTCAGGGTTTACCTTCCAGGGAGGCGCGAAACTCGCTCTAGAATTAGCCGTGCATTTGGATCTCGGTCTCTTGCAGATTCAGGGATTACGTTTGGCATTAGAACCAGCAGCAGATCGCTTTAAGGTGGAAGCGGGAGCAGTACTGAAGCTCAGCTTGGGACCCTTGCAAGCAGTGGTTGAGAATATTGGGGTGCAGGCGGCGCTGGTGTTCCGGCAAGGAAATTTAGGATCGACAGATTTAGCGATCGACTTTAAGCCTCCCAATGGTGTCGGATTGTCCGTTGATGCTGGCGTGGTGAAGGGTGGCGG
>VFQU01000896.1_pt1 | contig 20633 bp, 13 predicted proteins | sample 3512311 | NCBI WGS metagenome assembly VFQU01 (sample SAMN10412377, study PRJNA504923) | tailings metagenome | isolation source: Relicate 3 Philex TSF3 active mining site | place: Philippines: Tuba, Benguet | collected 2017-08-29
CTTCCTCGCCCGCTTCACCGAAGGCCAGCGCTGGGCCCACCTCGACATCGCCGGCACCGCCTGGGACGAAGGCCGCAAGGGCCTGGCCACTGGCCGACCGGTGCCGCTGCTGGTGGAGTGGCTGAGCTCGAAGGCGTCTTGACGCCTTCGAGCGGGGGTTCGGGATTGGGGATTCGGGATTCGTTGGGACGCGGATCGCTGGATTCGAGGCTTGGCTTCGAGCGGAGCGTGCGGACAGAAGCTCGCAAGTCCCGGAGACCTGCGCGCTGCTGACAGATGAATGCCGGGCGCTCGGCGCCCGGCGCAAACCAACGAATCCCGAATCCCAACTCCCGAATCCCGGCTCTTAAAAAAATGCGCGCCGACTTCTACCTGATTGCCAAACCGCGCTTCCTCGAGGAGCCGCTCAAGCTCGTCTGCGAGCTGACCAAGCGCGGCTACGGCGCCGGCCAGCCGATGCTGATCCTTGCCCGCTCGGAAGAGCAGGCCGAGGAGATCGACCAGCTGCTGTGGGAGTTCGAGGACGAGGCCTACATCCCGCACCAGGTCGCCGGCATGGACGAGGACGACGACATCACCCCGGTGCTGATCGTGCCGCCCGGCGTCGACACGCCCTCGCGGCCGCTGGTGCTGAACCTGCGCGATGAGGTCGCCCCGCCGCCCTTCGAGCGCGTGCTCGAGGTCGTACCCGCCGACCCCGCCGCGCGCGAACCCCTGCGCGCGCGCTGGAGCCAGTACAAGGCGCTGGGCTACGCGCTGAACAAGCACGACATGTAGCGCGGCGCGCGCGCTCCGCCGGCCACGGCCGACCGCGTCCCCGTGATCGCGTCTTGGGTCTTCGACCCGCTCGCGCGGCCTCGCCGCCCTGCCCTGCCGCTACAATCCACCGCTTACCCACGACCCGACGAGGCCGCCCCGCCGGCCGGCATGCCCATGGACAAGAGCTTCAACCCGCAGGATTTCGAATCGAGCTGGTACGCCCGCTGGGAGGCCAGCGGCTGCTTCAAGCCGAGCGGCACCGGCCCGGCCTACAGCATCCTGCTGCCGCCGCCGAACGTCACCGGCACCCTGCACATGGGCCACGCGTTCCAGCACACCCTGATGGACACGCTGGTGCGCTACCACCGCATGCGCGGCTTCGACACCCTGTGGCAGATGGGCACCGACCACGCCGGCATCGCCACCGAGATGGTGGTCAGCCGCAACCTCGCGCTGGAAGGCAAGGGCGAGACCCGCGACAGCCTCGGCCGCGAGGGCTTCATCGAGCGCGTGTGGGCGTGGAAGCAGGAGTCCGGCGACACCATCGAGCGGCAGATGCGCCGCATGGGCACCTCGGGCGACTGGTCGCGCAGCGTGTTCACCATGGACCCGATGCCGTCAAAGACGGTGGTCGAGTGCTTCGTGAAGCTCTATGAGCAGGGCCTGATCTACCGCGGCAAGAAGCTGGTCAACTGGGACCCGGTGCTGAAGACCGCGATCTCCGACCTCGAAGTGGTCAGCGAGGAGGAGGAAGGCCGGCTGTGGTCGATCCGCTACCCGCTGGCGAACGCTGCGAGCTACGAGCACGTCGAGTTCGACGAAGAGGGCAACGAAACGCTCCGCGAGACGCGCGACTACCTGGTGGTCGCCACCACCCGTCCCGAGACCATGCTCGGCGACACCGCGGTGATGGTGCACCCCGAGGACGCCCGCTACGCCGGCCTGATCGGCAAGAGCGTGCGCCTGCCGCTGTCGAACCGCGAGATCCCGATCATCGCCGACGCCTACGTCGACAAGGCCTTCGGCACCGGCTGCGTCAAGGTCACGCCGGCGCATGATTTCAACGACTACGCGGTGGGCCAGCGCCATGGCCTGCCAATGATCAACATCTTCACCGATGACGCGGCGGTGAACGAGGTCGCTCCGGAGAAGTACCGCGGCCTCGACCGCTTCGCCGCACGCAAGGCGGTGCTGGCCGACTTGGAAGCCGAAGGCTGGCTGCTGGAGGAGAAGAAGCACAAGCTGATGGTGCCCAGAGGCGACCGCACCGGCCAGGTGATCGAGCCCTACCTCACCGACCAGTGGTTCGTGCGCATGGACGCCATGGGCAAGCGCGGGCTGGAGCTGGTCGAGAACGGCACGATCGAGTTCGTGCCGCCGAACTGGATCAACACCTACCGCCACTGGATGGAGAACATCCAGGACTGGTGCATCAGCCGCCAGCTCTGGTGGGGCCATCGCATTCCGGCCTGGTACGGCGACGACGGCTCGATCCATGTCGGCCGCGATGAGGACGAGGCCCGTGCGGCCGCCACCAAAGCCGGCTACAGCGGCCCCCTGCGCCAGGACAACGACGTCCTCGAAACCTGGTTCAGCTCGGCGCTGTGGCCCTTCTCCACCCAGGGCTGGCCGGACGAGGCCGCCATGGCCGAGCGCGGCTTCGAGCGCTACCTGCCGTCCTCGGTGCTGGTGACCGGCTTCGACATCATTTTCTTCTGGGTCGCCCGGATGGTGATGATGACCGACCATTTCACCGGCCAGATCCCGTTCAAGCACGTCTACATCACCGGCCTGGTCCGCGATGCACAGGGCCAGAAGATGTCGAAGTCGAAGGGCAACGTGCTCGACCCGATCGACCTGATCGACGGCATCAGCGCCGATGCGCTCGTCGCCAAGCGCACCACGGGCCTGATGAAGCCGCAGGACGCGCCGAAGATCGAGAAGGCGACGCGCAAGGAGTTCCCCGAGGGCATCCCCGCCTTCGGTGCGGACGCGCTGCGCTTCACCTTCGCCAGCCTCGCCACCCACGGCCGCGACATCAAGTTCGACTTGAACCGCTGCGAGGGCTACAAGAACTTCTGCAACAAGCTGTGGAACGCCGCGCGCTTCGTGCTGATGAACGTCGGCGAGGCCGGCTTCGCGGGGCAACCGCAGCCGCGCACCGACGCCGAGCGCTGGATCCTGGCGCGGCTCGACCGCATGGTCGCCGAGGTGCACGCGCAGTTCGCCGGCTACCGCTTCGATCTGGCCTCGCAGGCCGTGTACGAGTTCGCCTGGAACGAGTTCTGCGACTGGTTCGTCGAGCTGGCCAAGCCGGCGCTCAATGGCGATGATGCCGACGCCGCGAGCAGCACCCGCCACACCCTGCTGCACGTGCTCGAAACCCTGCTGCGCGCCCTGCACCCGCTGATTCCCTTCGTGACCGAGGAGATCTGGCAGCACGTAGCGCCCAAGCTGGGCCGCGGCGCCGACAGCATCAGCCGCGTCAGCTACCCCGAAGCCGGCACGGGCAGCGACTACGCGCAGTCCGAAGCCGACATCGAGTGGCTGAAGAAGGTGGTGAGCGCGCTGCGCCAGATCCGCAGCGAACTGCAGCTCTCGCCGGGCAAGCCCGTGCCCCTGCTGCTGGCCGGTGGCGATGCCGCCGATCGTTCGCGCTTCGAACGCTTCGGCCGTCAGATCGGCTTCCTGTGCCGGCTGGAATCGCAGACCTGGCTCGCCAGCGAAGCGGACGCACCGGCCGCCGCACCTGCGGTGCTCGGCGAGCTGACCTTGCTGATCCCGCTCGAAGGCCTGGTCGATCTCGACGCCGAGCGTGCGCGGCTCGACAAGGAGATCAAGCGCCTGCAGGGCGAGATCGCCAAGTGCGAGGGCAAGCTCGGCAACGCCAACTTCGTGGCCAACGCGCCGGCCGAGGTGGTGGCTCAGGAGCGCCAGCGCATCGCCGATTTCGGCACCCAGCTGAAGGGCCTCGCCGCCCAGCGCGCGCGGCTGTAGCCCCGGCCGCCCGTACATCGCTGGCGCTGGTTGGCGCCAGCGATACGCCGGCGTCGTCAGCCCGTCGCCAGATCGGCGGCCGCAGGCAGGGACGCCGCCGCGGTGTCGGCGACCAGCGCATCGACCACCCGGTTGCGGCCCTGCGCCTTGCCCGCGTACAGATGCCGATCGGCCGCCTCCATCAACAGCTCCGGCGTGCCCTCACCCGCCAGCGAGGCAACGACGCCGATCGACACGCTGATCGGGTAGTGCTCGCCCTCGATCAGCACCGGCGCCTCGGCGATGCGGCGGCGGATGCGCTCAGCGACTTCGCGGGCGGCCTCGCCCTCGCAGCCCGGCAGCAGCACGCCGAACTCCTCGCCGCCCAGACGGGCGAGGCTGTCTTCGGGGCGCAGGGCCGCGTTGATTCGGCGACAGACCTCGACCAGCACGAGGTCACCGGCCGCGTGACCGGCCGCGTCATTGATGCGCTTGAAATGGTCGACATCGAGCATCAGCAGGGCCAGCGGCGTGTGGTAGCGACGCGCGCCGGCCAGCGCGCGGTGCACGGCTTCCAGAAAAGCGCGGCGATTCGGCACGCCGGTGAGGCCATCGCTGAGGCTGCTGGTCAGCAGGCGCTGGCCCAGGCGCTCGCCGCAGGCGAGCACGAAGGCAAAGGAGCCGAGCACCGGCCCGATCGAACTCAGCACGAACAGCCAGGCCCGCGGCGCGCTCGTGAAGCCGGCCGGAGCGCCCGAGCGCAGGCCCGAGAACAGCAGGCCCAGGCGCGCCAGGGCGACCACGGCCAGGAGCGACAGCACCGCCACCAGCAGCCAGCGCCCGACCGAGCGCGGCGGGTCCTGGATCTGCAGGGCCTGCCAGGCGCCGCCGAGGTACAGGGCGGCGAACAGGGTGGACATCAGCAGGACGCTGAGCGGATAGGCCTCGACCTGCAGCAGGCCTAGACCGGCCGCGCCGATCAGCACATAGGGCCAGCGCAGTCGGCGCGTCTCGCCTCGATAGAGGCGCAGCGCATGCAGCCACTCGGCGATGCCGAGTCCGGCGAGCGCGGTGAGCACGGCGGTGAGCGCCTGCGGTTCCCAGCCGACGAAGAACAGCACATCGCTGGTGACCACCAGCGCCGTGCCCAGCAGCCAGGCGCGCTGGCTGGCGCCGAACTCGCTGGCCAGACGCAGCAGGGCCGGCGTGAGGCAGGCGAGGCTGAACACGCTGACGACGACCAGGGCCAGCGACAGCGACTGCAGGTGGTAATGCGCGTCCATGGCGGACTCCAGCGCGATACGGGGGCGCTCTGGCCGGACGAAGCAACTTGCGTGCCGATAGAGTGGGCCGCGCTGACGCGGGCGCTCAGCCCGGCGGTGCGCGCATCAGCGCCACGTTCGGCGCCGGGCTCTCGAACGCGAGGCCGAGCCAGTCAGCGACCCAGCGCAGCGTGCGCTCGCGGTAGAAGGCCACATGGGTCGGATCGTGCACGTAGCGCCACTGCTCGAAGGCGTGGCCCTCGCGCCGCCATTGGGTCATCAGCGCCAGCCAGCCGCCCGGCGCCAGCAGCTCGCGCAGGCGCAGGAACTCCGCGCGCGGATCGGTGAAGTGCTCGGCGACCTCGGTGCAGCTGACGAAGTCGTAGCGAGCCTGCAGGCGTTCGGGATGGTGGGCGAACAGCGGGTCGTAGCCGATGCAGTCGAAGCCGCGCTCGCGCAGCATCGCCACCAGCGCCGGGCCGGGCCCGCAGCCGTAGTCGAGGCCGCGGGCGCCAGGCGCGAGGCGCGCGCACAGCGGAGCGGCGAGCCGATCCAGAAATCCGCGATAGCCGGCATCGTCGATCGCGTTGTGGTGCAGGGCGTACTCGGCCTGCGCGCGTTCGGCGCTGGGCCAGTCGGCAGGGTGCATGAAGGACAGCCCGCAGGCTGCACATTCCGCATAGGCGCGGCCGCGTGCCGTGCTCAGAGGCAGGGGGCCGCCATCGCCGCACAATGGACAGCGCCTCCCGACCCAGAGCGAAGTCGCGCCCAAAGCGATCAGCTTGCGGCGCGCGCGGCCCGTCGGGCCAGGTCTCGCCAGTCGCAGGCCTGGGTCTGCTCGGGCGGCACGCGCAGGCCGCCCGCGTCGACCAGGGCAACGCGGACATAGCGCGCCAACAGCGAATCGAGCACCAGCACGCCGCTCTGCCTGGGCGTGCCGGGCGTCCACCAGGGGTGCTCGCACCATTCGTAGCGCGCGCTGCCGCCATGGAACCCGAGGAAGAAGGGCAGACCGGGCAGCGCCGCGTGGCTGGCATCCTCCGCGCGGGGGCGGTGCAGGACTTCGTTCTCGGTGTCGAGCAGCCAGGGTGTCCAGGTCGGCAGCTGCGGATCGGGCGCGTACACCAGCAGCAGCCAGCGGCCGTCGGCGGACCAGACCATCGCCGGGCTCAGGCCCGCGACGGCGAGGCCGCCACGCGTGCAGGCGATCGCCCCGAAGCGGGCATCCTGCGGCCTGGGGCCAGCATCGTCATAGCGCCCGCGCGCGCCTTCCAGGTACACGCGCTGTCCCATCGGCCCCGGGTAGACCACATCGAAGGCCGCCAGCGGCGAGGGGGGAACGCGCACCTGCACGAAGCGCGGCAGCGGGCCCTGCATGGCCTCGCCGTCGGCCGCGACCGCATAGCGGTCGCAGCTGAGGCGCAACCACTGCGAGCGGCGCGGCTGCAGCAGCGCCACCCCGCGAGCGGCCTCATGGGTACCTGCCAGCAGCGCGCCGCCCGGCGCCTGCACCCGGCCCAGCACCTGTCGCACCTGCAGCACCCCGCCCAGCATCGCGATGGGGCGCAGCTCCACGCCGTGCAGGCGCCCCGACAGCAGCCGGCGGCTGTTGCAGTCGACCACCATGCAGGTCTCCGCGACGCTTCCCTCGTGCGCGGCTGGCTGCAGCACGAGATGGCGACCATCGTCGCTCCAGACATGCACCAGCGACAGCGGGCTGAAGGGCAAGGTCTCGCCGTCGAGGCGGCAGCGCCAGCAGCCCTCGGCCTGGCGTTGGAACAGTGCGACGTGCCCGCCCGGGCCCAGGCTTTCCACTTCGGCGCGCGCCTCGCTGTCGGCGAGGTCGTCGAGCGGCAGCCACAGCATCCACTCGCCGGGTGGCTCGAACTCACGCACGCTGGCAGCGCCGTCGGGCAGCGGCGAGATCCAGGCGAGGCTGCCGGCGACGCGCTGCCCGGCTTCCATGCTGCTGGCGTCCCAGGGCTGCGGATAGCTGGAGGCCGGCAGCGCCTGCTTCAGCTCGATGCCGACGCGCCGTGCATCCAGCGCACGCACGCGCCCCAGGACCAGCGCCGGGTGTCCGTGCTTGACGTCCCAGCGCAGGGCGAAGCGCCGCGCCGGCCGACCATCCTCGTGCAGCCACGCGCCGCTGCCATCGTCCGGCACCAGCAGCAGGGCCTCGCCATCCGCACGCCACACCGCGCAGTCGGGCCCCGCCACGGTGAACGGAAGAACCACCCGATCCAACTGAACCTCATAGCGCGGCTGCAGGGCATAGCTGAGGGGCTGCAGGGCCTCGGCCACGCGGGTCGAATCGCGCTGCGCGACGAAAGCCAGACGCGGCCGCCCCTGCGGATCCGGAATCTCGATGCGGTCCGGCGCTGCGCGCCGTGCCTCGGCCTCGCTCAGCCACAGCCCGAAGCGCAGCTGCAGCGCTTCATCCTGATCGGCGAGCGCGCGCCACTGTTCGATCGATTTCGGCCAGCGCTCGGAGGCCTCGATCTGCGCCCACAGCGAGGCGCCGTCGGACCAGTAGAGACGTCGCGCGGCCTGTCGATCGAGTGCAAGCACACCGCCGTTGCGCAGGCTGCGCACGACCAGCCAGCGGCCGTCGCGGGACACATGCAGACTGCGGTCGCGCCCTTCCAGCACGTGACCGTCCTCGAACACCCAGGTGCAGCCCTGGGGCTGCGAGGAGCGCGGCTTGGCGCCCGGCACCAGCCGGAAGCGCAGACCGCTGCCCGGCAGTCGAGACCACACGTGTCCGCCGGGACCACTGAGCGCGTGCTCGCTGGTGAAGGGGTAGCGAGCGGCGAGTTCCGAGCGGGGCCTCAGCATCCAGCGAAAGACACGGCCGTGCAGGAGCACGCCGATGACCAGGACGCCCAGCGCCAGCGGCAGGGCAAGCCACGGACCGACCAGCGGCCAGGCCCACAAGGCCAGGCTGACTGCCAGAGACAGCGGCATGAGCCCCGAGAGCGCGCGCGGAAAATGCGGGGCACGCCCCTGCCCGCGTCGCTCGATGGCAAAGCTGAGCGCGAACGCGCCCAAGGCTCCGAGCCAGACCAGCACCACCAGCCAAGGAGGAAGAAACGCCACGCCGATGCACAACAGCACGGCCAAGAGCGTTTCCAGCAGTGCGGACATGCAGACGATCGGGTGGACGGTGCGAAGCCGCGATTCTAACCGCCGGCCCGAAGAAAGTGTGATGCCAAGCGCACTCCCAGCGTGCGTGCAATCGCATTGCTGGCGCCGGCAGCCGGACCTCCGGCGCGCACTTGTCCTCGACTACACGTCGCGCAGGCGATTCTTGCGCGTCCCTCAACGTGCTGCGGGCTCTCCCTGATCCAGCTCAGCCCCTCCGGCCTGTACTGCCCGGCCGGCGACTTCCACATCGACCCCTGGCGCCCGGTGCCGCGGGCGGTGATCACGCACGCCCACAGCGACCACGCCCGCGCCGGCAGCGCGCTCTACTTCGCCCACGTCGACAGCCTGCCCCTGCTGCGCTGGCGCCTCGGGGAGGACGCCAATCTGCAGCCGGTGGCCTATGGCGAGCGCTTCCGCCTGGGTGATGCGACGGTCAGCCTGCATCCGGCCGGCCACGTGCTGGGCTCGGCGCAGGTGCGGATCGAGCACGGCGGCGAGGTCTGGGTGATCTCGGGCGACTACAAGCGCGATGCCGACCCGACCTGCGCGGGCTTCGAGGTGGTGCCCTGCGACACCTTCATCACCGAGGCCACCTTCGCCCTGCCCGTCTACCGCTGGCGCCCGGCCAGCGAAGTCGCGGCCGAAGTGCTGGCCTGGTGGAACGAATGCGCGCAGCGCGGCGAGACCGCGGTGCTGGGCTGCTACGCGCTGGGCAAGGCGCAGCGCCTGCTGGCCGAGATCGGCGCACTCGACGGCGCGCGCGGCCGGCGCATCCTGCTGCACGGCGCGATAGCGCCGGCGGTGGAGATCTACCGCGAGGCCGGCGTCGCCCTGCCGCCGACCGAGGCCGTCAGCGAACAGGCCAAGGGCAAGGACCTTGCCGGCGAGCTGGTGTTGGCTCCACCTTCGGCGCTGGGCACACCGTGGATGCGCCGCTTCCGCCAGGTGTCCACCGGCTTTGCATCGGGCTGGATGCGCCTGCGCGGCAACCGCCGCCGGCGCGGCTTCGATCGCGGCTTCGTGCTCAGCGACCACGCCGACTGGCCCGGCCTGGTCGACACGGTGCTCGCCACCGGCGCCCGTCGCGTGTTGGCCACCCACGGCAGCACCGATGTCTTTGTCCGCCACCTGAACGAACTCGGCGTCGAAGCCGCGGCGCTGGCCACCGAGCTGGGCGGCGAGAACTGATGCGCGCCTTCGCCGAGCTCTACCGCGAGATCGAAAGCAGCACGGCGCTGAAGCGCAAGCGCGAGGCGCTGGTCGCGTACTTCCAGCGCGCCCCGCAGGCGGATTCGGCCTGGGCCCTGCACTTCCTGCTGGGCCGCAAGCTCGCGCGCATCGCCACCAGTGGCGAACTAAGGGCGTGGGTGTCCGAGGCCAGTGGACTCGCGCCCTGGCTGGTCGAGGACAGCTACGCGCATGTGGGCGACCTCGCCGAAACCCTGAGCCTGCTGCTGCCCGAGCCGACCGCGCCACCGCCCGAGCGCGCGCTGTCGAGCTGGGTCGAGGACGTGCTGCTGCCGCTGCGCGGCGCGCCGCCCGAGACACGACAGCGTGCCCTGCGCGCGGCCTGGGCCGAACTGCCGGAGCTGGAGCGCCTGGTCTTCAACAAGCTGCTCACCGGCGCGCTGCGGATCGGCGTTTCGGCCGGCCTGGTGCAGCAGGCGCTGGCGCAGATCGCCGGCGTCGATGCGGCGCGCATCGCCCAGCGCCTGCTCGGCGAGTGGACGCCCTCGGCGGCGTTCATGGCGCGCGTGCTGGCAGCTGAGGATGCCGGAGCGGACGCCGTCGCCATCCAGCCCTTCCAGCTGGCCTCGCCGCTGGAAGAGTCCCCCGACGCGCTGGGCCCGATCGAAGACTGGCAGCTCGAATGGAAGTGGGACGGTATCCGCGCCCAGCTGCTGCGGACCGCCGAGGGGGTGGTGTTCTGGTCGCGCGGCGAGGAGCGCCTCGACGGCCGCTTTCCCGAACTCGAAGCGGCCGCGATGCACCTGCCCGAGGGCTGCCTGCTCGACGGCGAGATCCTCGCCTGGAAGGACGACGCCCCCCTGCCCTTCGTGGAGCTGCAGAAGCGCATCAACCGGCTGAAGCCCGGGCCCAGGCTGCTGGCCGAATGTCCGCTGCGCTTTCTGGCCTATGACGCGCTGTTCGTGCGTGGAACGGACCTGCGTGGATCGCCGCTGTCGCTGCGTCGCCAGGCGCTTGAAGTTCTGCTGGCGGCGGCCTCGACGCCACCGAAGCCCGATGTCGATACGCAGCCGCGAGCGGCAGACGGCTGCGTCGACGAACGGCGTCGCGCCAAAGCCACACCTGAGGCGCAAGCCAGCGTCGAGCGCTCCGCCGATCTCCGCGCGGGCGCCACTTCGCCACAGGCAGGCACGCAGAGCGCCGACGAGATCAACGCGAACTCGCTTGAGGACGGACACAGCCCATCGTCCCCCGCAGCTTCCGGAAGGGCACCGGCCGGGGTGCTTCCGACGCTGGGCCTTTCTCCGCGGCTAGAGGTGCAGGACTGGCGCGCGGCCGAAGCCCTGCGCGCCAGCGCCCGCGAGCGCGGCGTCGAGGGCCTGATGCTCAAGCGCGCCGACAGCCTCTGGCAGCCGGGCCGCAAGCGCGGCGCCTGGTGGAAGTGGAAGCTCGATCCGCTGAGCATCGATGCGGTGCTGATCTACGCCCAGGCCGGCCACGGCCGCCGCGCCACCCTCTACACCGACTACACCTTCGCCCTGTGGGACGGCGAGCAGCTGCTGCCCGTCGCCAAGGCCTACTCCGGCCTCGACGACGCCGAGATCCTGCGGATCGACCGCTGGATCCGCGCCAACACGCTGGAGCGCTTCGGCCCGGTGCGCTCGGTCAAGGCCGAGCTGGTGTTCGAGCTGGGCTTCGAGGGCGTGAACCTGTCGGCGCGGCACAAGTCCGGCGTAGCCCTGCGCTTTCCACGCATCCTGCGCTGGCGCGAGGACAAGCCCGCGCGCGAGGCGGACCAGCTCAGCGCGCTTCGTCGCCTGGCAGAACGATTGGCGCGGGCGCCGGGCGAGGCGATCGAATGACGACGACTCGCCCTGGCTGGGCCCCGGCCCACCGAATCCCGACACTCGGCATGGCCACATCGATCTGCATGGGCCGGTTTCCGGCCCGCCGTCGCGCGCCGCTCGCCCCGATCGATCCGAATCGCATAGGGTGGGCCCTGGCCCACCATGAGCTCCACGCTCGCCTCGGTCAAACCACGGAACAACGCGTGCTCGTGCGCCCCATCGGACGCAAGCGCGTCACGCGCGAAGGTCAAGGCCATGGTGGGCCAGGGCCCACTCTATGGGGTTCCGCGGGGCCCACCCGATGGGGCTCCGGCTGATGCCGCGCGCGAAGGCCGCTTCCGCTCCGGGGCGCGAACGCGAGGCACTCCCAATCCACGCCGCCGAAGCCCGCCTCGAAGCCTTCTTCGCCACGCGCGGCTGGCAGGTGCAGAGCTTCCAGCGCGAGCTGTGGCGCGCCTGGCAGGCGGGCGAGTCCGGCCTGCTGCTCGCGCCCACCGGCAGCGGCAAGACGCTCGCCGTGTTTGGCGGCGCGCTGATCGAAGCGCTACGCCAGCCCTTGCCCAAACCCCGTCTACGCTGGCTGTGGATCACTCCGCTGCGCGCGCTGGCCGCCGACACGCGCGAAGCGCTTGCCAGTACTTCCGCAGGCCTTGGCCTCGACCTGCGCATCGAGCTGCGCACCGGCGACTCCGGCAGCGGCGCCCGCGCCCGCGCTCGCCGCGGCGACTGTGATGTGCTGATCACCACGCCCGAAAGCCTGGCCCTGCTGCTGAGCTACGCCGACACCGCCGAGGTGCTCGCCGGCCTGTCCGCGGTCGTCGTCGACGAATGGCACGAGCTGCTGGGCAGCAAGCGCGGCGTGCTGCTGGAGCTGTGCCTCGCGCGCCTGCAGGCGCTCAATCCGAAGCTGCGCCGCTGGGGCCTGTCGGCCACGCTCGCCAATGCGCTTGAGGCCCTGCGCACGCTCTGCCCGCAGTCGCTCGACGCACGACTGCTTCAGGTTTCGGCGCAGACGCTCAGGCAACCGCCGCCGCTGATCGACACCGTGCTGCCGCGCGAGGGCCGGCGCTTTCCCTTCGCCGGCCATCTCGGCCTGTCCCAGCTGGATGAGGTGCTGCCGCGGATCTTCGCCGCGCGCTCCAGCCTGCTGTTCACCAACACCCGCGCCCAGGCCGAACTGTGGCACCGCGCGCTGTCCGCGGTGTGGCTGGAAGAGGACTCGACGCTCGCCCTGCACCACGGCTCGCTCGACCGTTCGCTCCGCGAACAGGTCGAAGACGGCCTGCGCGCGCAGCGCCTGCGCTGCGTGGTGGCGACCTCGAGCCTCGACCTCGGCGTCGACTTCCCCGCGGTCGACCAGGTGATCCAGGTCGGCAGCCCCAAGGGCCTCGCCCGCCTGCTGCAGCGCGCCGGCCGCGCTGGCCACGCGCCGGGCCTGCAGTCGCGCCTGCTGTGTGTGCCGACGCACGGGCTGGAGCTGGTCGAGTTCGCCGCCGCGCGGCGCGCGCTTCAGCGCGGCGAACTCGAAGCGCGACGGCCGCTGCAGCGCTGCCTCGACGTGCTGGCCCAGCATCTGGTCACCCTCGCCGCGGGCGGCGGCTTCACGCCTGAACTCGCATTCGCGGAAGTGCGTTCGACCGCGGCCTTCGCCGACCTCGAACGCAGCGACTTCGAGGCCGCGCTCGACTTCATCGAGCGCGGCGGCAGCGCCCTGGAGCAGTACCCCGAGTTCCGCCGCGTCGAGCGCGAAGAAGGCGAGCTGCGCGTGCTGCGCGAGCCGCGCCAGGCGCTGCGCCACCGGCTGTCGATCGGCACCATCACCAGCGACGGCACGCTGCGAGTGAAGTACGTGAGCGGCGGCGATCTCGGCGCGGTCGAGGAGAGCTTCGTCGGCCGTTTGAACCCCGGCGAAGTCTTCCTGTTCGCCGGCAAGCTGCTGGAGCTGGTGCGCCTGAAGGACATGACCGCCTACGTGCGCGCGGCCAGCGGCGCGCGCGGCAGCGTGCCGCGCTGGATGGGCGGGCGCATGCCGCTGTCGACCCTGCTCGGCGCGGAAGTCCGCGCGCTGCTGGCCGATGGCGCGCACGCGAGCGCGGAGATGCAGGCCGCACGACCGATGCTGGCCCTGCAGGCGCGACTGTCGGCCCTGCCGCGGCCTGAGGAACTGCTTGTCGAAGTGATCCCCGAGCGCGGCGGCCTACTGCTGGCCCTGTATCCCTTTGCAGGACGAGCAGTGCACGAAGGCCTGGCCGCACTGCTTGCCGCGCGCTATGCGCAGCAGCGCGCGGCCAGCGTGCGCTTCGCCGCCAACGACTACGGCCTGCTGCTGGGCATCGCCCCGCGCGCCGACATCGACGAGGCGCTGCTGCGCCAACTGCTGTCGCCTGAACATCTGGAACGCGACGTGCGCGCCTCGCTCAATCTCGCCGAGCTGGCCAAGCGCCAGTTCCGCGACATCGCCCGCATCGCCGGCCTGCTGCCGCCCAACCAGCCGGGCCGCGCCGCGCGCTCGATGCGCCAGCTGCAGGCCTCCAGCAGCCTGATCTACGAGGTGCTGCGCCAGTTCGATCCTGAGCACCTGCTGCTCAAGCTCGCCGAGCGCGAAGTCTTGGAGGGCGAGCTCGCCCTGCCCCAGCTCGGCGCGCTGCTCGAACGCATCGCCGACGAACGCCTGCGGCTGTGCCGTCCCGACACGCTGACGCCGCTGTCGTTTCCGCTGTGGGCCGAGACGCAGAAGGGCGCGCTCAGCAGCGAGGACTGGCGCACCCGCATCGAGCGCGCGGCGGATGCGCTGGAGGCGCGCGCCAATCGGCCTGTCCGTGGACGTCGCCCGAAGCGCGGCGCGCAGACTGGGGCCGAAGAGGGCACGCTGCCTATCCCTGAAGACGGCGCAACCCATGCGTCCTGACGCCACAGACACCGTTGCGACGGCAGGCCGATCCGCCAGGGTGGAGCTCGGCGGCCTTCGGCTGGAACTGCTGCCCGAGCGCGCCCTGCATGTGCCCGCGCTCAGCAGCCTGCTGCTGGCCGACCTGCATCTCGGCAAGGGCGATGCCTTCCGCCGCGCCGGCATCGCCCTGCCCGCCGGCGGCACCGCGCAGGACCTCGCGCGACTGTCTGCGCTGATCGAGCGGCATCAGCCCGATCAGGTGATCGTGCTGGGGGATCTGATTCATGGCCCGCTGCCACCCGATGCGCATTGGCGCCTGCAGTGGCGCGCGTTCCTCGATCGCCATGCAGGCCTGCGCTTCGCCGCCGTGCTGGGCAACCACGATCGCGCCCTGCGCGGCGCCGGCGACTTCGAGGGCGTGAGGCTGCTGGCAGAAGGCACACCGCTCGGCCCTCTGCGGTTGCACCACGAGCCGCCTGACGAGAGTGCCGAGGCCACGGCTTCGACGCCTCAGGCGCTGGTGCTCTGCGGCCATCTGCATCCCGTTCTGCGCCTGCGCCAGCCCGGCCTGCCGCCGCGCCTGCCGGCCTTCTGGCTGCGCGACCAGCGCCTGATGCTGCCGGCCTTCAGTGCCTTCACCGGCGGCTATGCCCTGCAGCCCACGCCGCAGGATCGGCTGTGGCTGTGCGCGGGCGATGCGGTGCTGCCGCTGGGCGCTTCGGGCTGAGGCTCGGATCATGCAGCCCGGAGATCACCCGGGCGCTCGTGCGGTTGACGGTCGTCAGCCCCGGGAATGGGTCGAGCGTCAAGGCCATGGTGGGCCAGGGCCCACCCTATGCACGCTTCGCTGACCGTGTGGGAGAGGGGGCGGGGCTTGGCGCGAGGTTTCTCTCCGACGACTGCAGACCACGCTACAGCCGCTTGCCTGCCTCGTCCGCCAGCGCCACCAGCACCGCCTCGCCGCTGTCTGGATCGACCCGGAACACCCCGAAGCGCGCCGCGCTGTAGCGCTCGGCTTTGCCCTCCTCGAAGAAGAAGGCATTGGTGCCCAGCCACACGCCGCCCTGTCGAAGGCGATAGCGCAGCGCCAGCTCGGGCTGTGACGTGGCCCAGTCCAACTCGACCACGCCGCGCGGGTCGAGCTTCACCGGCGCACGGCCCGAGGCGCCCTCGTGGGTGGCCCCCGCAGGGTCCGTGGGCGCAGCGCCTTGGGCACGCGCCTGTTCGATCTGCTCCGCCAGGGGGAAGCGCAGGGCCATGTAATCGCCCTCCATCAGCGCGCGCGGGTCTATGGGGGCCAGCGGCACCAGCACCTCGCGGCCGTGTTCGATGATCCACGCCTTGCCCGACCAGACCAGGTTGAGTGTGCCCAGCACCAGTACCACCGCGAGCACGGTCCAGGCGCGGGCCCAGGCCGACTCGCGTTCGGCAGTCGCTGGCCCGGAACGCAAGGGCGGAGCACAGTCGTCTGCAGCGTTCATGCGTCGGCCTCGCGCAGCGCATAAGCGAGTCCGAGCAGCGCCAGCCCCATCCCCACCATCACCATCGATTTCGCCAGCAGGCTGACGCCCAGCGCGTAGTAGAAGCTCGCCACGTGCACCAGCAGGCCCAGCACGCAGGCCCCCACCAGCAGTCGCGCGCGCTGCTGGAAGGCCACTGCCGCCGCGACCCCGGCAGCGAGCAGGGACAGCAGTGGCCACAGCGCCAGCCAGTCCCGACTGCCGTCGCTCTCGCGCAGCACAAGCCCCCCGAGGGGATCGGAGAGCGGCGTGGCGAAAGCCAGCGCGAGCACGACGCCGATCAGAGCGGACCGCAGTACGCCCGACCACGCCGAGGCCATCCAGCGCGCTTCGCTGCGCGCGATCCAGACCGCGGCTAGCAGCAGTGGGCCCCAACACAGCAGCCAGACCAGCAGCGCGGCCGGCAGCGAGGGCGCCGCTTCCGCGCGCCAGTACAGCCAGGGCTCGCCCAGCAGACTCCAGCGCAGGGCCATCACCCAGGCGATGCAGGCCGCCAGCGCATTCAGCACCTGCGCCGCCGGGCGCGCGGCCACGGCGGTCAGGGAAGCGAACAGCAGGACGCTGGCGAACAGGGTCGGTTCCGCTCGGTCGAGCGCACTGCCCAGCGCCGCCACGGCGGCGCATTCGGCGGCGACCAGCAGGGCCAGACCCAGCTGCCCTGGAAACACCCCCAAGCCGTCCACCCGCAGCAGAAGCAGTCCGGGCACGCCCCACAGCAGCGCCAGCGGCAGCAGGGACTCGGTGCCACTGACGTTCCACACCAGCACCGTCACCAGCATCAGCAGCAGGCCGGCGAACCAGGCGGCGATACCCAGCATCAGCCCCAGATACCAGACCGGGCCTTCCGCGTGCGCGGGCGCGTCGCCGCCGGCGAAGCCGCGGTCGACCAGCCACTGCCACAGCGCTTCGCGTGCGGTCGCAGACACATCAGGCCGCATGGCTATCGCCCTCCCAGCGCCGCACCAGCGGCAGCAGCAGCAGGCCGGCGACCGCCGAGGAGGCGACCACCCACAGCGGCAGCAGGAGCAGCGCCACCTGATCACCGCCGTCCGGCATCAGCCGGATCAGCGCCGCAAGACCCAGCAAGACGCCGCTGGCGGCCAGCGCGACCGGGCCGAGAGCCTCGCGTCGGCCGCGGAAGCAGAACGCCGCCACCGCGGCGGCCGCGCACAGATAGCCGGCGACGGTGGAAGCCGCGTCTCGGCCGTCGATGATGGCGACAAACGCCGCCACGGTGCCGTAGCCCAGCCCTGCGACCAGCAGCAGTCGACGCAGCCAGCGCGGCAGCCACGCATCGAGCGGCGGGTGACGCACGACCCGCCACTCGACGACGGCCCACAGCAGCAGGTTGGGCAGCATGGCGACCAGCAGACGCAAGGCCCAGCTGTGCTCACCGAAGCCGAGCAGCAGCCAGAACGGATGCTGCCCCGGCACCACGCCGCAGAACAGGGCGAGCGCGGTATTGGCCACCAGCAGCCAGGCGGCCGTGACGGGCGACCAGCGCGCGGCGAACACCAGCGGCAGCGCCAACAGCGCCCACAGCGCGAACAGTTCATGCACGTCTGCGCCGGTCTGGAAGGTCTGCCCGAACAGGGCGAACAGCGCGCCGGCACCGATGAAGGCCAGCAGCAGCCCCGCACGACCGATGGGCTGCGGCGGGGGGCGCCACAGGGCCGCGGCGATCGACAGGGCGAACAGCCCCTGCAGCAGCCACAGCCGGCCGGCCGGCGACAGCATTGACCAGTTGGCGGCGATGAAAAACACGCCACCGAAGCCCAGCGCCAGCGCACCGCCGGCATGCGCGAAGCGCCTCAGCGCAACGCGCCACTCGCTGGTGGAGGGCAAAGCCCCCGCGACGGCGAGCAGCTGCGCGCTGTGCGCGGCATCGAGCCGGGCCGCCCCTGCCAGCGCATCAAGCGCACTCCGTGACACACGCATTCGCGCCATGGGCACTCCGGGCAATCGTTCAGGCGCAGTGTGTTGGCGGGCCCGGGGCTGAAGCAAGGCGCAGCCGACGACCGGCATCCACGCGCGGAGGCAGCACAGCGCACGTCGCGGGCCAGCGCCTTGCGAGGGGCACCCGAGTGGGTCAAGGGGCGGTCGCCCCTGTGACCTGCGCTCAGCGCGTGACCGCCTCGATCCTGACTGAACGGCCCTCCAGCCGCGGGTCGGCGCCGCCAACGAGGCCCTGCGGCGTGACGAGGATCAGGTGGGTGCCGCTGTACAGATCCGCCTCGACCACGTTCCAGCCCAGCCCGCGCAGTGCCTCGGTGATTGCGGCCGGCATGCGTCCGCGCTCGGCTTCGATCGTGCGGGTGCGGGCGAACAGGGCGGGCGTGGCCAGGGCCTGCTGTGGGCTGAGGTTCCAGTCGAGCACGCCGATGATGCTGCGGGCGACCGAGGCGATGATGGTGCTACCGCCCATCGAACCCGTCACCAGCACGAGCCGGCCCTCGGCGTCGGTGAGGACCGTCGGCGACATGGACGAACGCGGCGCCTTGCGCGGGGCGACGGCATTGGCGACCGGCTTGCCGTCGATCATCGGCTCGAAGGAGAAGTCGGTGAGCTGGTTGTTGAGCCAGAAGCCGCCGGCCATGCGCTGCGCGCCGTACTCGGATTCGATCGTGGCGGTGAGCGCCACCGCATTGCCTTCGGCATCGACGATGGAGAGATGCGTGGTGCCGTTCTCCTGCATCGCGCTGCTGCCCCAGCGCTGGCGCAGGGCCTCGCCGGCCGGCGCGCCGACCGGGATTGCATCGCGGCTGGCGCGCAGGTCGATCAGCGCGGCGCGCGCGTCCAGATAGTCGGGCGCGACGAGCGCCGCGGTGGGCGCTTCAACGAAGCGATCGTCGGCCATGTAGTGGTCGCGATCGACGTAGGACAGCCGGCTCGCCCACAGGAAGGCCGCCCAGTCGTCGATGTTGTCCGGCCCTTCCGGCGCCGGCCGCGCACGCTCGTACAGGCCGAGGATGGACAGCATGGCGTTGGCCGAACTCGGCGCGGGCACGGAGCAGACGCGATACGCGCGGAAGGGCGCGCACAGAGGCTCCAGACGGCGCGGTGCGAAGGCCGCGAGATCGTCGAGGCTGAGCGAGCCGGCGCGTGGCTCGCGACCTGCGGCGGCGATGATCTCTTCAGCGATGCGGCCCTGCGTGAGCGCGCGCGGACCCTGCTCGGCGATCGCGCGCAGGCTGCGCGCGTACTCGGGGTTGCGCAGACGATGGCCCTGCGGCCAGGGCCGGCCGTCGGCATCCAGATAGATCGCCCGCGCCTGCGGGTCGGCGCTGATCGCAGCGCGATACGTCTGCAGGCTGCGCGCCAGCCGCGGGCCGATCACGAAGCCCTCTTCCGACAATCGGATCGCCGGCTGCATCAGCCGCGGCCACGGCAGCCGGCCGTGCGCCTCGTGCGCCATCCCCAGCATCGCCACGAGGCTGGGCGTACCGATCGACAGCCCGCTGGCCTGCGCAATCTCGAAGGGCATCGGCTCGCCATTGGCCTGCAGGAACATGTCCGGCCGGGCACCGGCCGGCGCCCATTCGCGGCCGTCGAAGCCTTCGATCGCACCATCAATGGCCCGGTAGTGCACCAGCAGGCCGCCGCCGCCGACGCCCGAGGATTCCGGCTCGACCAGGCCGAGCGTGAGTGCGACGGCGATCGCCGCATCCACCGCGCTGCCGCCCTCGCGCAGGATTTCCAGCCCGGCCTCGACCGCCAGCGGATCGGCGGCGGCGACCATGGCTTCGCCGGCGGCCGGGGCGGCGATCGAGTCGGCGAAGGCACCCTCGCCTTGCGGCCCCGGGGATGCGCACCCGGCCAACTGGACGAGGACAAGGACAAACAGCGAAGACCAGAGCCCGCTTCGGCGCGCAGAGAAAACCATGGCAAGGCTCCCGGGATGAACGGCGCAAGCATCGCACTTCGAGACGGCACCTGCGGGGCGATGTGCCAAAGCGCGGGCTGGCGCGGCACGCAGCTCGCGGCGGAGGCCGGGGCCGCCGTGAACCGGAGAGCCTCGGGCGGCGAGCGCTCACCGCTTCACACATTTTCATAGTCCAGGGTGCAGGCTCCAGCCGCGCGGCCCTAGGGTGCCGGCCCGCCATCGACCGAGGGGGCATCCATGTCCACCCTGATCCTGCTCGCACTGCTGCTGCCTCCGCCCGTCGGTGCCGACGCCGGCAGGGCCACGGGCCAGCCGACCGAAGTCTTTTTCGACGATTTCGAGCTGACCCGGAGCACGCCCGCCTACTACGACCGCGCGCTGCGCAATCCGATGAAGGGCTTCACCCATTCAATCGGGCATCCCTGGGCCAGCACGCGCCATGTGTACTTCCGCTGGAACGAGCTGGAGAACCGCGAAGCGGATGGCCTCGAGCGCATTCTGCAGGTGAGCCACCAGCAGTTCGCCGCTGGCCCGGCCAGCAACGTCAAGTTCATCCCGCGCGTGTACCTGCACTGGAGCCAGGACGACCAGAAGTACTGGCCCGAGGACATGCAGACCGACGACTACAGCAGCCCGCAGTTCCAAGCGCGGGTGACTCGGCTGGTGCAGCGCCTTGGCCAGGCCTGGAACAACGATCCGCGCGTCGCCTTCGTCGAACTCGGCATCTTCGGCAAGTGGGGCGAGCACCACTCGCCGAGTCCGACAGCCGAGATGCAGAGGCTGGTCGGCCAGGCCTTCCGCGCGGCCTTTCCCGACAAGAAAGTCTCGGTGCGCCACGCCTGGTCGGAATTCCCGGACCTGGGCATGGGCGTCTACTGGGACAGCTGGGGGCACTACCAGCAGATGTGGGGCCATGGCTATCGCATCGCCGAGTTGAACCGCAGCCAGCAGCTCTACCTGTCGACCTACATCGGCGGCGAGGTGGCCTACGACTGGGGCGAATGGCAGAGGCAGCCGGGCCTGAACCCCACCGCCAGCGTGGCGAACGCCGTGCACCGGGACTTCCTGATCAACACCATCCGCTGGCTGCACGGCACCCAGCTGCGCTGGATTTCCGCCTACGATCAGAACGACCCCGCCGCACGCGCCGGGGCCGAGCAG
>VFQU01000897.1_pt1 | contig 20616 bp, 17 predicted proteins | sample 3512311 | NCBI WGS metagenome assembly VFQU01 (sample SAMN10412377, study PRJNA504923) | tailings metagenome | isolation source: Relicate 3 Philex TSF3 active mining site | place: Philippines: Tuba, Benguet | collected 2017-08-29
TGATGGAGAACGACGCGGCCAAGTTCGATGGCCTCCACGCGCAAATCCATCGGCGGGCCCGAATGGACGGTGCCGAGTTCGACCTTGAAGCCGGTGGTCGGGGTATTTGCGAGAACCAGCGCGCCGCGTTGACCGGCGGGGATGGGCTGCATCAGGCCGCGCGGATGCGGCTCGTCGACGACGAGGCTGTCGAAATCGGCATGGCCGCCTTCCTTGCCGACTTCGTTATAGGCGAAAAGCGCGTAGCGAATCCCCTGGAAGGTCTTGAGCTGAAAAATCATCAGCATTCGCTCGCCGAGCTTTTCGAAAGTTTTGCCATCCGCTGACCAGCTGAACTGGGCTTCTTCGGTCAGGTGGTCGCAATCGGCGCGCAGCCAGACCTGCGCACTGTCGGTCGGGGCGGTGAAGGTCTTGCCGGATTGATAGTCGAAGACGCGAATTTCGTAGCCGTTGGCCGTGCGGGCAAGGCCGATCCAGCGCCAGGGCATGCCCAGAAGTGCTAGGCCAGCAACGTCGCCTTCGGCAAGACCGGAGCCATCGAGCTTTGCGGTTGGCGTCGAAATGGGGCCGACAGCGCGCTGGGTGAGGGAGTTTTTCGCCCACCAGAAGTCTTCAGCTGGAAGCGTGTGGAGCCGCAAATGGCCGGGACGTTCGGTCAGCGACCATTTGCCGGCGACTGGAACGTGGTTCCACTGCCAAAGCGGGTTGAGGCTCGAACTGTCGAAATGGTCGGTACGATTCGGCCAGGGAACGGCGATTTCCGATGGTTTGGCGCTGGTGGGTTTGACCCAAGTGCGCGGAGTGCGGCCGAGATTGCCGGGAAGGCCGAAGTAGGGCCAGCCTTCGTGCCAGGTGACCGGCGAGAGGGCCGTGAGGCGACCGAGGGCATTGTAGTCCATCATGGACCAGGCCCACCATTCGCCGTTTGGCGTGTCGACGATGCCGCCCTGATGCAGGTTGAGCCTACCATTGGCGCCGGGATTGGGCGGGACGATTTCGAAAGGCGGTTCAAGTGTGAAGGGAATGCCGGCACCCTTGATCTTGTAGCCCTCCATCAGGCCGAAATCTTCGTCGATAGAGATGGCCGGATTGACCTCCCACGGGCCATCGATGTGGTCGGCGCGGGCGCAGGGCATGCGCATTTTACCGGCAAACCAGGCGCTGGTGATGAGGTACTTTCCGTCGACTTTATAGAAGTGGGCGCCTTCGCCCATGAGGCTATCCGCAGGGGTCAGGTCGCGCTCGGTGCCCGGAATGACGCGGTGGAGGCTTTCGTCCAGCTCTGCAATCTTGAGGTTGCGATAGCCCCAAACGACGTAAGAGCGGCCGTCATCGTCGAAGAAGACTGTGAGGTCGTGATAGTTGTATTCGGCTTCGCTATGGGTCCAGGGGCCGCGCGGATCGGTGGCCGTATAGATCTGCGTCTTCTGCTTGTTGACGTTGGAGAAGATGTAGAACGTGCCGTTCTTGTAGCGAATGCACGGGGCCCAGATGCCCTGGCCATAAATCTCGCCGCCTTCGAGACGGAATTCGGGGCCGAGATCGAGCGTGTCGAAGGCGTAACAGAGCAGGGTCCAGTTCACCAGATCGGTCGAATGCAGCACCGGCAGGCCGGGCATTGTGTGCATGGTTGTGCCGGTCATGTAGTAGTCGTCGCCGACCCGGATGATGTCGGGATCGGAAAATTCCTCATAGAACAGCGGGTTGGTGAAGGTGCCGTCGCCATTGTCGGCGGTCCAGGTCATCTTGGTCATCGGGGTCCAGACAGGATTGAGCCGCGCGACCGGTGGCGGATGCGCACAGCGTGGAATAGGGTAATGGGAGATGCTCCCGCCGCTCCTCCAGCGGCAGTTCTTATCCTAATGCATGATCCATATCATGCAATCGGATTTTTATTATGGCGGAGCGGCCCCATGAACTGGGGATGGCGGGCTGAGCGGCGCGCTGTAGAACCGGGAAATGAGTTTACTGTCCCTGCCTCCGCAATCCGGTCTATGGCTTGTTGCATTGCTGCCTTTGGCCGTGGTCATCGTGCTCATCGTCTGGGTCACTCTTCGCGACCGCAAGAAATGGGCCTATCGTCAGCAGACCGGGGATATGCTGCTGGACCGGCTGCAGCAGGCCAATGCGCAGCTTTCTGCGGTGGTGAAGGCGGAGACTGACGCGATACAGTCCATCGCTGTCCTGCCCGAGGATATCGATCCGCTTGAGGCGGAGCGGGTGTTGCGCGCTGCCATGCCGGATAGTTCCTTCCATGACCGGCGGGCTTTGATGCAGCATGCCTGGGAGGGGAAGAAGCTGCCGCAGGCGCTGGTAGCGATAGCCGGGATGGCGCTGGCGGATCTGGAAAACACTTATGCTCGCCTGAACCTGCTGTTCCGCGCGGCGCTGAAGGAGGGCTCTCCGGCGCTGCTCGACCATATCGCGCGGGAACTCGGCCAGAAGCGCGAGGGTCTCGATAACTGGATCATGCTGTCGCTGCCGTTCGAACTGGAGCGTGCGGCGCAGAGGGTAAGCGCGAAAACGCCTGATGTGGCTACCCGTGTCCGGGGCCTGGCCGAAGAGCTGACGCCGCGTTGGCGCGAATTGCTCATGGACCGACTGCGCTTTGAGATCGGGCAATGGGAGGACCGGGACGACCTCGAACCGCTGGACATGGCGGCTGGCCTCGCCAAATCCTGCCTGCCGCGCTTTCCCGAACTGGCGACAGCTGCCCATGCGGCGTTGGGTCGGCACGAAGGAGCGGAATGGGAAAAGGCGCATGTCTGGTTGGACAAGGCCATTCTACATCACTTCTATGATGTGCCGGTGGGACTCGATGGGTTCGACTATGACGGCGCCGTGCAGCGGCTTTGCGACGGGATCGGGTCAAGCAATGCCGATGTGTCGCTTTTTTACGCATTGCATGGTGCCGATATGCTTGGTGACGTCTTTTTTGACACGCCCGATCACTACGACGCCCTACAGACGGCGCTCGACCGGGCGGTGAGCCTGCATGGAAGCAATCCGACATATGAGTGGCTGGAGAAAGAGCTCAACCCAGTTGATGTCAGCACGGAAAGGCTGAGTGCGGCAGAAGACAATATTGCGCTTCATGCCAGCGTCAATGAGGGTGTCGGGACGGTAGTTGAAACGACCTCGACGCTCGACCCGGCTGTGGCGCTGGCGGAGCTGCGCGCGGCAATGCCCGATGCGCCCGCTGAAATGTTGCGCGTGGCCTTTACGGCGCGCTGGCAGGTGGACCGCAGCCCCATGTCGCTGGTGGCCTTGCTGGGAGTGGCGCTGGAGGTGATCGAGACCGAGCCGGTTGACGGCAAGATGGTGTCGCTTTGCCTTCATTGGCCGCTGAGAGATGGCGCGGCGGATGTTGTAACGGCTGCGGTGGTCATGCTGGAGCATCGGTTCGAGCGGCTGGATAGCTGGATGCATTGGGAGCGGTCGATTATCGATCTCGAAGGTGCAGCGAAGCGAATGACAGAGGTTGCGCTGACAACCGGGGAAAAGGCGGCGGCGCTGTTGGCGCGCGCCAAGGACCGCCGCGTGACATTGCTAGCGGCCTCCATTGCAGCGCGGCTGGACCAGGCAGTGGCCGAGGGCGACAAGGCCGACCCCTTCAAAATGATGCTGGATGTCTATCGCTGGTGCCTGCCGGACCATCCGGAATTGGGAGCGCCGGTTCGCGCCATGCTGGAAGCCCGGAGCGAGGATGTGGAGTGGGGCCGTGTGCAGATGCTGTTCGAAGGGGCAGTGATCAGGCATTTCGGCGAACAGGGCAGGCTGGGTGGCTATGACTTCGACGCCGCGATGCGTCTGCTCCATGCCGGCATCAAGGCGCACGACGAGCGCATAGCAGAGACGGCTGCCATGACGGCAAGCGATCTGGTGCGCCGTGGGCTTATCGCGACGCAGGAACAGTTCTGGATTCTCCTCGATGCGCTGGACTGGGCCGTTCCGCTGCATCCAGTTCCGCTCAAGGCATTCGAGGACTTGCGCGCGGCAATCGCCGCCGCGCGCGCAACAGGCGAAAGCTGATCGCCTCTAGTTGTTGATGCTGAGAATGCCCCATTGGGTTTCAGCACAATTATCGTCGAGACAGACATTGGTGATCCAGAGAGCGCCGTCGCCAATGCCCACGCCTTCGCTGGTGACGATGAGGTCGGCCACGTCCTGATTGAGCAGGGCGTCCTGGGTTTCCTGCGATACCAGCATGTCGAAATTGTCGATGAGGTCCTGTTCTTCCAGCACATCATAGGTTTCGCCATTGGCGTTCACTGTGAGCGGGTAGAAGGCGTGTTGGGCGACGGTCACGGGGTCGCCGAACGTGATGGCCTCCTGAAGCAGCGAGAAAAGTTCGAAAAAGCCATCGGCATCGCCGTGAATGCTTTCGATACTGGCGTGAACCTCTTCTTCGCTCTGGGCGTTGGCGGGCGCTGCAAGCGGCAAGGCGAGGAGAGGGACGAGGCAGAGGGGCGCGAGGCGGAGCAGCATGGGCGGTTTCCTGTGTGTGTGAGCCGGGCGCGGCTGTTCGGTCTGTTCTATTTACGATTCAGCTTATGCGAATACACGGCCTGTTAAGCCTAACGCCTCCAATATGGCGTCATGGCGACGGGTCTGTGGGCCCGGCCATACAGTATTGCGTTTTGTCCGAGTGTGCGTCCATGCGTCTGATCATCGGTATCGTTGTCGTCTTCGCCTGTGTGTTCGGCGGCTATTCGGCGATGGGCGGCCATGTGGAAGTGCTCTGGCAGCCCTTCGAATTCGTGATCATTCTCGGCGCCGCCATCGGCGCCTTCATCATCGCCAATGGCGGGCCGGTTCTCAAGGCCGTGCCGTCCATGTTCGGCACGATGTTCAAGGGTCCCAAATATAACAAGAAGGCCTATCTCGAACTGCTGGGCGTTCAGTATTCGATGTACAAACTGATCCAGCAGAAGGGCATTCTGGGGATCGAGCCGCATATCGAAGACCCGCATAATTCAACCCTGTTCAACGCCTTTCCCACCTTTGCCAAGAACCATCATGCGGTGGAATTCGTCTGCGACTACATGCGCATGGTGACCATGGGGTCCAACAACGTCCATGAGATGGATGCGCTGATGGACGAGGAACTGGAAACCCACCATCAGGAGCAGGAACGGCTGGTTTCGGCCATGCAGGCCATTGCCGACGGTACGCCGGCGCTGGGCATCGTGGCCGCCGTGCTGGGCGTTATCAAGACCATGGGCGCTATTACCGAGCCGCCAGAAGTTCTGGGTCACCTGATCGGCGGCGCCCTTGTGGGTACGTTCTTCGGCGTGTTCGTGGCTTATGGCTTTTTCGGGCCGATGGCGCAGTCGCTCAAGAATATCTATGAGGCCGAGTCCAAGTATTTCCTGTCGCTCAAAGTTGGCCTGCTTGCTCATATCGGTGGTCAGCCGCCGGTGATGGCGATTGAGTTTGCCCGCAAGGCGCTGATGAGCGAGGTGCGCCCGACTTTCAACGAGGTGGAAGCCTCAACTGCCGCCCTGCCGGCAACGGTTTAGGGCGTGTGGGGATTCAGTGATGACGGGCTGCAAACGGCAATTTTCTGCGCTTCCGGTGCTCACGTACCAAACGTACGCTCCGCTCCGGTTCTCGAAAACCACCGTTTTCGCCGCGTCCTGACATGAATCCGCACACACCCTAATTTTCTCCAATCGGGCGAGCCAGAATGGCGAACTACGACCAGCCGATCATCATCAAGAAGATCAAGAAAAAGGGGCATGCTCACCACGGTGGCGCCTGGAAGATCGCTTATGCCGACTTTGTGACGGCGATGATGGCGTTCTTCCTGCTGATGTGGCTGATCAGCATGACCACGCCCGAGCAGAAGGAAGGGCTGGCCAACTATTTCGCGCCCGCCTCGCTCAGCATGACCACGAGCGGGGCCGGCGGCGTCATGGGCGGCACGGCCATGGACAATTCCGGCAGCCAGATGTCGGGCAGTTCGGCCGATGTGATCCGCAACACAACGGCTTCGCCGCAAAGCTCGGACACCGGTACGACCGAGACCCATATTGGCGGGCCAGCGCGGCAGCAGGGCAGCGAGCGGCAGGCCAGCAGCGACAGCGAATTCAACCTCAAATCGCTCGATAGCCAGGAATTCCACAGCGCCGCCGCCAGCATCAAGCAGGCCTGGCAATCGCTTCCGGAGGTGACGCCCTATATGGACAATCTGCTGATCGAGCAGACCGAGGACGGGCTGGACATCCAGATCGTTGATCAGCAGGGCCGGCCGATGTTCCCGGAAGGATCAAAATATCCGCTGGAGCAAACGCGGGCGGCCATTGCGGCGATTGCGCCCATCCTGCAACAGCTCAATGCGCAGATCACCATTTCGGGTCATACGGCCGCCGGTGGACGTTATGACAATCCGCGCTATGGGCCGTGGGAATTGTCGGCGGACCGGGCCAATGTGGTGCGGGCGACCTTGGGCGAATTCGGGCTTTCCGATGATCGCATCAAGTCGGTGGTCGGTCGGGCGACGGATGAACCGTTTTTCCCCAATGACCCCTATATGGCGGCCAATGAGCGGGTGCGGATCACCGTGCTGCAGACACCGCCGCCGGTGCCTGCAGGGCTTCGGCCGTAGTCAATCAGAGATAGAGTTTGAAGCCTTCATGGGAGGCTTCGAAGCCCAGCTTTTTGTAGAAGCGGTGGGCGTCGAGGCGCACCTTGTTGGAGGTGAGTTGGACGAGGCCGCAGCCGGCCTCGCGGCAGCGGTCGATAGCCCACGCCACCATGATCGAGCCGAGGCCGTTGCCCCGCTGATCGGCGCGGATATGCACGTTTTCGAGGAGGCCGCGGCTCATCCCGAAGCGTGGAAGGCCAGGAATGATGCTGATTTGCAGCGTGCCCAGGATTTCCTCGTTCCTGACGGCGACGATGAGGCGATGATGGGGGCTCGCGGCAATAGCGTCGAAGGCGGCGCGATAGCGCGGATCTGTGAGGCTCCCCGGGTCGAGCGGCGGGGTCTTGGCCCCGCGCGCATCGCCGGCATGGCTGAGGATGAGGATGGTCTCGATGTCCTCTGGCCGCGCGTCGCGAAACTCTAGGTCAGTCATGTCACTTCTGTCTGGGGGCGATGAGTCGCGCCAAGCCTAGCACGCCGAGTGCGATGAGTGCCGTGCCGAATGCCAGCGGGGAGCCGGCGGCCCAGAGAGCGGCGGTGCCGGCCCAGATGATGGACGAGAAGGCTTCGCATAGTGTGGCCGCGCGGGAGGCGACCTGACGCCGGCGGAACATGGAGCGTTTGGCCGTAACGCGGAACCAGAGCTGAATTGCGGTGGAAGCGGATGCGCCCAAGGTCGCGCAGATGGCGGTGATCAGTGCCATGCGCCATGAGGCAAAGGCCATCATCACAAGAAGCGGCAAGAGAACCACGGCGATGACGGCCAGCACGGCCTCGACCTTGGCTCGGAGGATGGTGGCGGGGGAGAGAGGTGCGGTGGAAACGAGATCATGCGCGTCTTCGCCGGAAATGGCGAGCCAGGCGAGGCCGCCGGCCAATTGGCCGCAGGCCATGACCAGAACCGGCACGATGACGATAAAGGTGCCTTCGCCCGCGCCGTAATTGACCCAGAGCAGTAGCGCGGGCGGCGCCAGATACAGCAATTGCATCAGGGTCTGTGAGAGGAGCCAGGGATCGCGCTGGAGCAGCCTCCATTCCTTGCGGCGGAGCGCCTGGCGCTGAGTGGCGGGAGCAAAGGCGTTGCGGGGGGCGCGGCGCTGGCCACGGATATGGGAGAGGCCAGCGGCGGAGGTGGCGAGCCGGGCATAGCTGGGTGCGACCTGCGCAATGGTGGCAACGAAAAGGGCAAGCGACAGGGCGACAAGAATAAGCGCGATCAGCGGATCGCCCATAATGGCGCGGGCGGGCAGCCAGAGCAGGCTCGAGGCGTCGGGGGCCGCCGCGATGATGTCGGCTGACTGGAAGAAGGCGAGGCGGGAAAACCCGTCATGGGAGAGAATGGCTGCCGCCTGAATGCCGATAACGAAGCCGGCGCCGACAATGGCGGCGACAATCTGGGCGATCAGGCGGGTGCGGCGCGGCCCGGTGAGGCGAAACAGAAGGCGGGTGAGCGCCATGGCAATGGCGACGGAAAGCGCAGCCACGGCAATGAGCACGAGATAGGCAGAGAGCCAGCGCGGCCCATCCTGCAATACGAGCGACCAGATCAGCGGGCTGATCAGCAAGGCACCAAGGGCGGCGGTGGTGGCGACGATCGCGCCGGCGCGTACGGTAAAAAGGCGGTTGCTGGAGGCCGGTGAAGACAGGACGAGATCGAGGTCGGACCGCGTGTAGTAGGCGCGGGTGACCGATTCCAACGCCTGGGACATGGTGACGGTCCAGAACAGCAGGCCCATGCCCGACACCATGACTAGCGTCTGTTTGTCAATGACAATGCCGGCCTCGACCCAGGGCCTCACCGAGACCCATGCGATCAGCATCATGATGCCGTAAACCAGCGTGCAGCCGACGATCCAGCCGATGAGCCTTGTCCGCTTGCCGCCAGTCATCATGGCCAGCGCATCCCGCCAGGCGAGGCGGAATTCGTGATGGGCGAACCAGGCAATAGAGGCCGGGGCGGGGCTCACGCCGCTTCGCTCCCCTGCGCGACGAGATCGAGGAAAATTTCTTCGAGAGTGGTTTCGCGACCGATGCGGGCGCGCAGTTCGGCCAGGGTCCCTTCGGCGATCAGCCGGCCATCGGCAATGACGCCGATGCGCTCGGCCATGCGCTCGGCGACTTCGAGAATATGGGTGGTCATGATGACAGTAACACCAGCAGCGGTTTTCTGGCGCAGTACGTCTTTGACTTGTCGTGCGGAACCGGCATCGAGGCCGGTCAGGGGCTCGTCGAGAATGATCAGCTTCGGATCGTGGACGAGGGCACCGGCGAGGGCAACCTTTTGCAGCATGCCTTTGGAAAAGCCGCCGCACAGTTCGTTGGCATGGGGGCGCAGGCCAAGCCAATCGATGAGTTCATTGGCCGATTGGCGGGCGCGCGCCGGCTCGACCTGCCAGAGGCCGGCGACAAATTCGAGATATTCGAGAGGGGTGAGCCGGTCATAGACCATGGGTTCGTCTGACACCCAGGCCATGACGCGCTTGGCGGCGACCGGATTGACGAGAGCGTCTATGCCCAAGATCGAGATTGTGCCGGCGTCGGGCTTCAGCAGGCCGGCGACCATGCGCAGAATTGTGGTCTTGCCGGCGCCATTGGGGCCGAGCAGGGCGTAAAATTCGCCGGCATTTATGGTGAGATCAACGCCTTTGACTACGGGGCGGTCGAAGGCTTTGGTCAGGCCGGAAAGACTAAGGGCGGCAGGCATGGTGGCTCCGTTGCTGGAGCCACGCTAGCCCTGCCGCCCTTTCGGGCGCGTGAAGCGCAATCGTTAACGAATTGTTTGCCGCCGATCAGGCGACCGAGAGCTTCACATCGACATTGCCACGGGTGGCGTTGGAATAGGGGCAGATCTGGTGGGCCTTGTGAACGAGGTCCTCGGCCTGAGCCTTGTCGAAGCCGGGTACGGTCACCTTGAGCTCGACGGCAATATTGAAGCCCTTACCGCCTTCATTGGCGTTCTCGCCAAAGGAAACAGCGGCGTCGATGGTGGTTTCGTCAGGAATTTTGACCTTTTCGCCACGGGCGACGGCCTTGAGAGCGCCGAGGAAGCAGGCCGAATAGCCAACGGCAAAGAGCTGTTCCGGATTGGTGCCCGGACCGTCATTGCCACCCATGGCCTTGGGCGTATCGAGGGTCACTTCGAGGCGCCCGTCATCGGTCTTGCTGGTGCCGGTGCGGCCGCCGGTAGTGTGGGCGTGGGCGGTATAGACTGCGGATTTGATGCTCATGGCATGGACTCCTTCGTTGGATGGCATTTTGATAATGCACAATTAAATTGTGTGCAATAGAATTTTGTGTGCTAGGGTACGTTTGTGAACCGGGAGCTGCCGATGGCCGACCAGCCGATGCCGACAATCGACCAGATGTTGTGCTTTGCCGTCTATTCGGCGGGGCACGCCTTTACGCGCTTTTACAAGCCGCGGCTGGAGGCGCTCGATCTGACCTATCCGCAATATCTGGTGTTCCTTGTCCTGTGGGAACGCGACGATATTACGGTCAAAGCATTGGGCGAGAAATTGTTCCTCGATTCCGGCACGATCACGCCGCTGATCAAGCGGCTTGAGGCGCGGGGGCTCGTCAAGCGGCGGCGGGACGAGGAGGATGAGCGGCAGGTGCGGATCACGCTGACCGAAGCGGGCAGAGGGCTCAAAGCGCAGGCGCTTGCCATTCCGCTGGCGACCATCAAAGGCACCGGCCTGTCTCTCGATGCCATGGACGCCATGCGGCTGGAATTGCTGGCGCTGCGGGAGCGGCTCGAGGGAGCGACCTCCGGTGAATAGGTTCGCTACCTGAACCCGACCGCATCGACCTGGCCGGATCGACAGGAATTATCGGCCGGGTCGGCCGCCTGAATGAGGGCGGCGAAATCGTCGGGGCCGGTGATCTCGCCGGTGAGGTTGATCCTGAGTTCGGTAATGAGGGTGCGGTTGCCGTCCTGCTCGCAATCCATGCTGACGCGATCGCCTGCGCCGGAGCCGAAGGCTTCGTCGAAGGCGGTGCGGATTTCGGTAAGAGTCAGGCGACGGCCGATATTGGCGGCGAACAGTTCGGCCACGCTCGACGTATTGAGCGCCAGCATCAGATCGAGCGAAGCGGCATAATAGTCGCGCTGGTCGCCAGCATAGCAGGTGCCGTGCTTGACCCATTCGTGACGGTCGAGACCCGATTGGCTGCCGGGCATGACTTCATCGAGTTCGCGGCGCAGAGCGATGGTGAGATCGAGCGCGGGCAGGTCGCGCCAACGACCATCCTGACTGGCAATGCGGTCGCGGTTGGAGACGTCGCAATATTCGTTGCCGCGCGGCTGCGGCCATAGGCCGTGCAGGGTGAAATTGGTTGCTTCGAAAGCGTTCGGGCGCTGGTCGCGACATTCGCGAACGCGGGTGTTGAGTTCGCAGAAGGCAGGCTGCCAATTGACGGCCAGAATGTATTGCGTGCCGCGATAGGCGGGGACAGATGGTTTGGCCTCGGGTTGTTGCGCGGTCAATGACGGGCTTGTGCCGCAGGTCACTGCGACCCAGCGTTGCAAGGGGCTGGCGCCAGGTACGGTGATGCGCAGATGGGTGGGTGGCGTTCGATTGGCGGCAAGCAGTTCGTAGGTCTCGCCGGGGCGGAGGACGACATTACCGGGATTGGTTTCGCGGCTGATCGATTGATAGGCTGGGCAGGCTTCGGTTGCCGTGAAGGCGCCGGAGAGCGAGGTTTCGGCGAGCGCGGGAGAGGCGAGGAGCGCGAAGGCAAAGATCAGAAATGGTCTGGGCATTGGTCGGGCTCCTCGCGATACTCAGGCTCCCGTACCCTCCTCTCAGCCTCCCCCGCAAGGGGGGAGGCGCCGGATCGAGCGTTGCAGGGCGACTTGCCCGGAGCAACGCTAAAGCGCGATGCGGTAGATGCCGAAGCCGGTTTCGTCGGTTTCGCCGGTGGGCTCGATGGCGATGGCGGAGACGTCATCGACATGTTCGGCGGCCTTGGGGCCGGTAGCGAAGAGGACGCTGGTGTCACCGATTGAGGCGAGTGACCAGTTGCTGTCGGCCTTGGGGTCGATGGTTCCGTTTTCGATGATGTAGCGCACGATGATGTCGCGGTTGGTATCGGGGCCGATGAAGATGATCTTTTCGGCATTGATACCGGGGAAGGAGCCACCGCCGCCGGCGCGGTAATTGTTGGTGGCGACGACGAATTGCTGAGCCGGGTCGATAGGTTCGCCGTTATAGGCGAGATCGACAATGCGGCTGGCATCGGGATTGAGCACCTCTTTGCCATCGCTCGAATATTTCGAGGGCTGGGTGATGTCGATTTTGTAGGTAACGCCGTCGATGACGTCGAAATTGTACGAGGGGAAATCCGGATTGATCAGCGCCGCGTCGGTGGAACCGGGCTCGATCTGGTTGAAGATGCCGGCCGAGCGTTCGAGCCAGTTCTTCACGTCCTCGCCCGATATCAGCACGGCCTGGATGGTGTTGGGATAGAGGTATAGGTCGGCCACGTTCTTGATGGCGACGGGACCGACGGGAACGTCGGTGTAGTAGTCCGGACCGCCACGACCGCCAGCCTTAAAGGGGGCGGCTGCTGAGAGGATGGGCAGACCTTCCCATTCGGTGCCACGCATCATCTGTTCGATATACCAGGACTGGGCCTGGCTGACGATCTGGACCGAAGGATCGTCAGCAACCAAGGCGAAATAGGAATGGAGCGGCGCAGCGGTTTCGCCGACCGGGCGGCGGATATAGTCGAGCGTTTCAGCGTGAGCGGTCGCGACGACCTCTTCGACTTCGGGCACGGACTCGACCGTGGGTACATTCTGGTTGTCGACGCGCTCGACAATGGGGCGTGCTTCGGACGTATGGGAGACCACGGACCATTTGCCATCGGCATCGACTTCGAGCAGCAGATCGACCAGGCCCATATGCGAGCCCCAGAAGCCGGCCATGACGGCGGGCGTACCATTGATGGTGCCGCCAGCAACGTCGATCCCTTCGATGCCGTCATAGGCGGGGCCGGGGAAGACAAGATGGCTGTGGCCGGTGAGAACCACGTCGATCCCTTCGACCCCTGCGAGGTGGAAAGAGGCATTTTCCATGCCCGGAACATGCTCGCCGGCATCAATGCCCGAATGGGAGAGCGCAACGATGATGTCGGCGCCTTCTTCGCGCATTTTTGGCACATAGGCCTGGGCGGTTTCGACGATGTCGCGAACTGCAACCTTGCCGGTGAGATGGGTGGCGTCCCAGGTGAGAATCTGCGGCGGCAGGAAGCCGATGACGCCGATCCGGATCGTGTGCGTTGCGCCAGATCCGTCGGTCAGTTCCTTTTCGAAGATGCGATAGGGTTCGATATAGGTTTCGTCGGACAGCGCATCGGCCCCCAGCTCGGCGCCGCGCACCAGATTGGCGGAAACAAAGGGGAATTCGGCGCCTTCGAGCGAACGATCGAGGAATTCGAGCCCGTAGTTGAATTCGTGATTGCCGAGGGTGGCGGCATCATAGCCCAATGTGTTGAGGGCCGCGAGGGCGGGGTGGATATCGCCCTGATTGAGGCCGCGCTCATAGGCGTAATAGTCGCCCATGGGATTGCCCTGAATCAGGTCGCCATTGTCGAAAAGGACCGCATTGCCGGCTTCGGCACGGATCTGCTCGATGATGGCGGCGGTGCGGGCTAGGCCCATCGTGTCGTTGGGGCCATCGGCGTAATAATCATAGGGCAGGATGGCGACGTGAATGTCGGTGGTTTCGATGATGCGAAGATGCGCCTGATTGGCCTGGGCCAATACTGCGAATGGATGCATGGCGGCCAGTGCGCCGACGCTGGCGGAACCGGCGAGGAAGCTGCGCCGGGAAATCCGGGGAAGGAAGTTCATCGATTTTTCTCCATGTGAATTGCGCTGGCCCGGGGGCGTGCGCTCCCGTGGATGCCCGGCATAGAGGCGCCGGCTTGTGCGCCCCGCTCGTTGGGCGGGGCGGATCGCTCATGCCCAATGGAGGTGACGCTGGCATGACGACGCGATGGAGAGGTTATGAAGGTTTGACCAGATGGTCAAATTAAGGCGCAGCATTGGCCGGACGGTGTTGTGGCTTCCGCGGTCTTGGCAGAGGGAGCCTCGATTGCCCGTTCAAGCCGGGCAATGAAGGTGTTTGTGCGCGGGGCTTTTCCTGTCTTCATCATCCGACCTGACCGGATGATCCAGCGTCCCCGCGCGCCTATGCTTTTAGGTCCTGACCAGCTTCGGATCGACCAGAGCGCCCTTGTGGCCGATGACGATGCCGGCTGTCTGGTGGGCGGCTTCGGCGGCTTCTTGCAACCCCTTGCCGTTGAGGCGGGCGGAAAGGTAAGCGCCATTGAAGCTGTCGCCGGCACCGGTGGCGTCCACCACGTTAGCGCCGGGTTTTGGCGCGACACGAACGCGCTCATGCGCAGTGGCGATCAGGGCCTCTTTGCTACCGTCCTTGACCACGACTTCCTCGACGCCGAGTTCGAGATAACGGTCGGCGGTATCGTCTATGGACTTGTCGCCAAAGAGTGGGGCTTCGTCACTATGGGTGGGCAGGACGATGTCGCAGAGGCTGGCGGCGGCGGTGAGCACGCCGGTCATGACGCGCTGGCTGGTCCAGAGGGCAGGGCGGATATTGGTGTCGAAGGCGATTTTGGCGCCATTGTCGCGCGCCTTGACGATTGCGCCGAGCAGGCGGCCACGGGCGCGCGGGGCGAGAATGGCGAGGGTGATGCCGGAAAAATAGACCAGTTCGGCCCTTTCGACGGCTTGGGCGAGGGCAGGCTTGTCGTCGGCCAGAAGCTTGGCGGCGGATTGATCGCGCCAATAGGTAAAGTGGCGGTCGCCCTTTTCCTGATGGATCATGTAAAGGCCGGGCCGGCGGCTGGGAATAGTCTGGATATGGCCGGTGCCGATGCCATTGTCGTCGAGAAAGGCGCGGATATCGCTGGAATAACGGTCTTCGCCCAGCGCGGTGACGTAATCGACCAACCAATTCTTGCCGAGCAGGGCACGCAGATACCAGGCGGTATTGAGCGTATCGCCGGCATAGCCAAGGCGATAGGAACGGTCTTCGCCGCCGCTCATCTCGATCATGCATTCTCCGATTGAGACGATGCGCCTGGTCACTCGCGTTCTCCTCCGAAAGCGTTAGTCGGGTTATGCCGGTGCGGGCTTGCTCCGGCAAGGTCTTCCCACTAAACAGGCTCCTATCCTGCGCCCGTCTTCCATACAAGATAGGCCTGTCGAATGGGAGATCGACGTGACCAATCCGCGCCTCAGTTCAAAGACACTGGCGAGCCTCGCCAAAGGCACGAAAGTGCCGGCATATGACCGCTCCTCGGTGACGCCGGGCATTGTGCATCTGGGTATTGGCGCGTTTCACCGCGCGCATATGGCGGTTTATGTCGACGACCTGCTGAGCGCCGATCCGAGCTGGGGCATTGTCGGCGCGAGCCTGCGCCGTCCCGACACCAAGGAGGCGCTGGAGCCGCAGGACGGGCTTTATACAATTGCGGTGCGCGATGCGGCGGGTACGCATCCGCGTGTCATCGGCTCGATCCTGTCGGTTATGGATGCCAATACGCAGCGCGAAGAATTGCTGACGCTGATGGCCGATCCGGCAATCCGAATCGTGTCGCTGACGGTGACGGAAAAGGGCTATTGCCATGATCCGGCAACCGGTGACCTCGACGAAAAGCACCCTGACATCGTACATGACCTCGCCAATCCGGCGGCGCCGAAATCGGCGCCGGGCATGCTGGTAGAGGCGCTGGCGCGGCGCAAAGCGGCCGGCGTGGCGCCATTCACGGTGATGAGCTGCGACAACCTGCCGAGCAATGGCCACACCGCCAAGCGCATCGTGACTAGGTTTGCGGCGTTGCGCGACGCGGATCTGGGCCGGTGGGTGGAAAGCGTTGCCTTTCCTTCGACCATGGTGGATCGCATCGTGCCCTCGACGACCGATGCCGACCGGGCTGAGGTTTCCGGGCTGATCGGGGCAGACGACGCCTGGCCGATCATGACCGAGCCCTTCACCCAATGGGTGGTGGAAGATGACTTCTCGGCCGGCCGCCCGGCTTTCGAAAAGGCCGGGGCGCAACTGGTCAAGGATGTGGAGCCGTTCGAGCACATGAAGCTCAGAATGCTCAATGGTTCGCATTCGACCATGGCCTATTCGGGCTATCTCGGCGGCTATGAATATATTTCCGAAGTCATGGGCGATGCGGCCTATGTGAAGCTGATCCACGGGCTGATGACCGAAGAGGCCATGCCGACGCTGGATATGCCGGGTGTCGATTTGGGGGCCTATCGCGACGAGTTGCTGGAGCGGTTCCGCAATCCGGCGCTGAAGCACCGGACGTGGCAGATTGCCATGGATGGCAGCCAGAAGCTGCCGCAGCGCCTGTTGGGGACGATTCGCGACCGGCTCAAGGCCGGGCAGGGAATCGACCGGCTGGCGCTGGGTGTGGCTGCATGGATGCGCTACGTGACCGGCGTGGCCGAGGATGGTAGCGATATCGATGTGCGCGACCCCCATGCGCTCAAAATGCATGCCATTGCGGCCGATGCCGGGGACGATCACGAGGCGCTTTTCGACGGGCTTGTTGGCCTGACCGAGATTTTCGGCACCGATCTGGCACAGAATGCAACCTTCCGTAGCGTGGTCATGGGCCATCTGGAAAGCCTGTTCGACGACGGTGCGCGGGCCACTGTTGCCAAGGTCGCGGGATAGCGTGGAACCCGTTTCCCCGCCGCGCACTTACTGGTAGCGTCCGCAGGACTATCGAAAGGCGTCGTTACCATGAAGTGGCAGGGTCGGGAGCGCAGCTCCAATATCGAGGATCGGCGGGGGCAGCGCAGCGGCGGCGGTCTCGGCGGGCTGGGTGGGTTGGGCAGCAATCGCGGCGGGATTCGCATCCCCACCGGCGGTGGTGGCGGGTCGCGCGGTGGGATTTCGAGCCTGATCGGTATCGTGGTCGTATTGGGTATTATCTGGTTCGCCACCGGACAGAATCCCCTCGATATGCTGACAGGCGACTCATCGACGGGCACGACGTCCAATGCCACATCGCGGCAACTGCCAGCGGAAGGGCAGGATGAACTGGCCGATTTCGTCGCCGTCGTGGTCAAGGAAACCGAGGATCTATGGGGTAAGCAATTCGCCGCCATCGGCGAAAGCTATCCCGAGCCCAATGTGGTGCTGTTCACCGATCAGGTGAATTCGGCCTGCGGCATGGCCGATTCCTCGGTGGGACCGTTTTATTGTCCGGGCGACAGCAAGGTCTATATCGACCTCAGCTTCTATGACGAATTGCACCGCAAGTTCGGGGCGCCGGGCGATTTTGCTCAAGCCTATGTGCTGGCCCATGAAGTGGGTCATCATGTGCAGAACCTCACCGGGGTGTTGCCCGAATTCAATCGGCGTCGACAGAGCATGAGCCAAGAACAGGCCAATGCCTATTCGGTGCGGGTGGAATTGCAGGCGGACTGTTACGCCGGCGTCTGGGCCAATTATGCCGGACAGCAGAATTTGCTGGAATCGGGCGATATCGAGGAAGCCCTTAACGCAGCCAACCAGATCGGCGACGATACACTGCAAAAGCGCATGCAGGGCTTTGCCGTGCCCAAGACCTTCAACCATGGCACTTCAGCGCAGCGCAAGGCATGGTTCGAGCGGGGTTTCCGCACGGGCAATCCGAGCGATTGCGACACGTTCTCGGGGAGCGTCTAGCCGCCCGACATGACTATTCCGAAAATCCTGCACTTCACCTGGAAGTCGCGCGAGCTTCCCAAATTTTTCGCGGACATTCTGGCGCAGTGGCGGGAAAGTCATGCCGACTGGGATATCCGGTTCTATGACGACGCCGACATAAGGGCGGTAGTTGCGGACTATCCGGAGCACCTAGCGCAATTCGACGCCTATCGCTCCGGCATTTTCCGGTCCGATGCCTTCCGCTATTTCGTGCTGCATCGCGACGGGGGAGTCTATGCCGACCTCGATGTTGTACCGTTGCAGCGTATCGATGGGATGCTTGAGGGAGTCCAGTGCTTTGCCGCGGTAGGGCCAGAGCCGGACAGCCAGGTGAGCGACCAGCTTTACGGCGGGATGCCCTATAGCCTATGCAATGCTTTTATGGGCGGTGTGCCAGGCCACCCGTTCTGGCGCTATTGCATTGATCGGCTGGCTCTGGCCGCCGACGAAGATGTGGTGGACGCGACGGGTCCGCGTTTCCTGCATGCGGCGGGGCTGACCATCGACCGCGCTCAGCGCCCGAGCGCGGTTTTGCCCGATGCATGGTCGCCCCTGTCTGGCACGGGCCAACCGGCACCGATGAGTGCGGCCTTTGCGGCGCGGGTGTCCGAGCAATTCGACATCGTGCCCAATGGTCGGGGCGCCGTGGTTTCCCATCTGTGGCGCAATTCATGGTCGATGCCGATTGCCTATAAGGGCGTGCAATTCTGGCGCTGGCCAAACCGGTTGCAATGGGCCTTCCGCCGCTGGCGCAATCCGGAACTGGCGCAGATCACTATAGCGGGGCCGACGGTGGAATACGACGAGCAGGCGCCTCGTCCTGTTGAGCCGCTTCCGCGTGTCAGCATTGGCTTGGTTGCTGCGGAGGGCAGCTCTGGACCTGGCATTGCAGCCGCACTCGACGCACTCGACTATCCGCGTGAACTGATGCGCATTGCGATAGCGGGTCCAGCCGCTGGGGAGATCGGCGCCGTGCTGAGCGATCCCGAGGTGCTGGATGGTGCCGAGGCACCTCATACCGCGCTCCTGGCCTGGGGCGCAGAGCGGGCGCCCTACACATTGCTGCTCGATGCTCGGATTTCGTCGCTGCCGAGCAATGCGGTTCGGGCGCTGCTTGCGACAGGGCGACCGGTGGCCGGCGCGCTTTGCGATTGGCCGGAGGCGCTGGCGGAGAGCTTTCTCTATTACGGCCCGGTGTTCAAATACATGTATCGGAATGGCGGGCGGATCGGGCTCGTCGATGGTGCTTCGGCCGGGCGGGAAAAACATGGCGTGGGGCGGTATCGCACGCTCAATTTTGCCCCGATGACCAGCGTGTCGCTCGACTGTGCTCTCGTGGCCTCGGAAGTCGTGCATGCCGGAATATTGCCGGACCTGGTCTATAAGGCGCATGGCGGATCGACAGGCTTCTGCATCAGGGCGCGGGATCTGGGCTTTGAGGTCTGCGCCGTGCCATCGGTGATCGCGCGGCACTGAACACTTTCCGCGCCCAATTCGTTTCGCGGTCAAGACCGGGAGGATTGCATGGCTGGAAATCTGGCGCACGTCAGCTTCGAATATTTTGCCGGGGATGAGTTCATTCCCAACAGTGTGTTGCCGGTTGTGATCTATCGACAGGCGATTGCCGCTGATGCGGTGTCGGCTGAGGCGCTGGAGGCGCTGTTTGACGGCAACAGCTGGCCGAGTGCATGGCGCTATGGCGTCTATGATTTTCATCACTACCATTCCAATACCCATGAATGCCTGGGCGTGGCGCGGGGCTCGGCGCTGCTGCAATTGGGTGGTCCGCAAGGGCGGGTGTTCGAAGTTAGTGCGGGTGACGTGATCGTGCTGTCGGCCGGCGTCGAACACAGGAACGTTGGGTCCAGCGACGATTTTCTGGTGGTAGGGGCTTATCCGCCCGGGTTTAGCCCCGATCTGCTGCGCGGTGAGGCAGGCGAAAGGCCGCGTGCCGATCAGCGCATTGCCAAAGTACCGCTGCCCAAGACCGATCCGGTCGGTGGGGAGGCCGGGCCGCTGCTGGAAAACTGGGGTCAGGTCAGCTCTGGAGCCAAGGTTTCCACATAGAAACGCACGATGTCGCCGGTGCGTTCGAGCGGGTTGAAGGCGCCGCTGCCGCTGCAGAGCATGGTGCTGAGCGTGCTTTCGGCAGCGGCGCTGCCGGTGACGATATCGGAAAGGACGCCGGCTTGAATGGCGCGGATCATGCGCCCGGCGCTGTTGATGCGGGCGGCGGCGAAAAGGTGGGCCGAATCCAGATTGACCACATCGCAGCCCTGTTGACGGAAGCCGTCGAGCAGCGCGTCGCTTTCCCGATAGATGGCATCGCCTGTTACGGCGCGAACGGGTGTGAGCGGTGGGGATTTAGGCCAGAGGCCCATGATATTGTCGCGCAGGCCGGGATCGGCATGCACTACCGGATCGGTTGTATAGTGGCGCGTAGTGCCGTCGGCGGCGAGGGCGCTTTCGACAAGGTAGAAGTCACCCATGGTCAAGCCCTTGGTGCCGAGGCCGCCGGCCAAGCCATAGGCCAGGATGTAGTCGATGCCATAGTAGGCCAGTTCCTCGACCGTGGCCGAGGAAACCGGGCCGCCATAGACATGGGCAAGCGACAGGAAGCGCCGCCCCGCATGATTGAGGATGCGGACGCTGTCGGGGCTGACGTGAATGAAGTGCTGGTCCTTGACCGTCTCAGGGGCATAGTCAGCCAGTGCAGCCGGTGGCGGGCAATAGCCGATCAGGGCGATGCGAATGCCCCCGAATGTATCGGGGGCGAACCGATCGCCCACCAGGCTTTGCGGCGTCAGGTGAAAGGCGCCGCTGCCGGCCATGTTCAGGCCGCTTCGCCGGGGGCGACGTATTCCGGCTTTTCGGGCAGGCCTTTTTCCTTGCGCACATGGTTGAGGAAGCGCGTGAAGAGGTAGTGGCTGTCCTTGGGGCCGGGGCTGGCTTCGGGGTGGTATTGCACCGAGAAGATCGGCTTGCCATCCACGGCGAGACCGGCATTGGAGCCGTCGAACAGCGAGATATGGGTCTGGGTGACGCCGGATGGCAGGCTTTCGGCATCCACAGCAAAGCCATGGTTCATCGAGGTGATTTCCACCTTGCCGGTGGTCAGATCTTTGACCGGGTGGTTGGCGCCGTGGTGGCCCTGATGCATTTTGGAAGTGGTGCCGCCAAGCGCGAGGCCGACGCAATCGTCGCAGACGCCCGTGTCAAGACCGA
>VFQU01000898.1_pt1 | contig 20600 bp, 17 predicted proteins | sample 3512311 | NCBI WGS metagenome assembly VFQU01 (sample SAMN10412377, study PRJNA504923) | tailings metagenome | isolation source: Relicate 3 Philex TSF3 active mining site | place: Philippines: Tuba, Benguet | collected 2017-08-29
CGTCGGGGGTCGCGTGGACGAGGACGACGCGGCGGTCACCCTCCGGCCGCTCCCGCTGGACGAAGCCGGCCTTCTCCATCTTGTCGATCACCCGGGTCAGGCCGCTCTTGCTCGCGAGGATGCGGCTCGCGATCTCGTTCATCGGGACGCCCTCCCCCGCCTCCTCCAGGTGCACGAGGACGTCGTACCAACGTAGCGACAACCCTCCGGCGGCCTCCATCTCGGCCCCGAGGACGTCCGGCAGCGCGAGGGCGCACTCCAGGAAGACGCGCCACGTGGCGAGCTCCTCCGGCCTGGGGCTTGACAGGATTGGTACGCCGTTAGATTGTTCGTCTTGCAACATTCTTTCTCGCAAATGTCGTGGAGGGAATCGATGCAGAGCGTAGCATCGCGCGGCGGACGGACCGGGGTGGTGGTCGAGACCGACCCGGTCGGTGCCTCCCCCTCCGGTGCGCCGGTCGCGGGCCGGCGCGGAAAGGCAGCCATGTCCGTGGACAGCAGCACCCTCACCGCCATGTTCCACCGCACCAGCGACACCGGCCTCTCCTACTGGGGCCCCGGCGACCGCTACACCTTCCTCGTCACCGGCGAGGAGTCCGGCGGCGCCTACTTCGCGATGCTCGCCGTCGTCCCGCCCCAGGGTGGACCCCCGCCGCACACCCACCGCGACGAGGACGAGACCTTCTACATCCTCGAGGGGCGCCCCACCTTCCGGCTCGGCGACCGCCGCGTCGAGGCCGGCCCCGGCGACTTCGTGAACATCCCGCGCGGCATGCTCCACTGCTTCCGCAACTTCAGCGACGAGCCCGTCCGGATGATCCTCACCTTCACCCCCTCCGGCATCGAGCACTTCTTCCAGGAGACCCTGGAGCGCGCGTACGACCTCACCCAGGACCCGCCCGACAACCTCGAGGAGGTCGGCGCCCGCTACGCCGAGGCGGCCCCGCGGTACGGGATGGAGTTCTTCCTCGACCTCCCGCCCGCCACCGCCTGACGGCACCCCACCGCCGGGCGCGCGCCCTCACCCCCCCGAGATCGCCCCGATCACGATGAACGGCTCCTCCCCCGCCACCACCGGGCCGGGGAGGGCCCCCGCCGGGTCGTCGTGGGAGAGGTCCCGCCCGCAGGCCATGTAGCGCATGTACGGCCGGCGGACCCGGGTCCGCCGGTCGCGGATCGTCCCCCGTAGCGCCGGGTGGGCGGCCTCCAGGGCGTCGAGGGCGTCCGCGATCGACGGGGCGTCCCCCGGCACCTCGACCACGACCTCCGCCCCGACGCCCGCCAGCGTCCGCAGGTGGGTGGGGAGCGCGACGCGGACGGCGACGGCGCTCACGCCAGCGTCTGCACCTCGACCGACAGCACCGACGGCAGGTGCTCCACGATCGGCGCCCACGTGTCCCCCGAGTCCGGCGACACGTACACCTCCCCGCCGGTCGTCCCGACGTAGACGCCGCAGCTGTCGAGCGAGTCGACCGCCATCGCGTCGCGCAGCACGTTGACGTAGCAGTCGCGCTGCGGCAGCCCCTCGGTCAGCAGCTCCCACTCCCCACCGCCCGTTCGGCTGCGGGCGACGCGCAGGCGGCCGTCCGGCGGGTAGTGCTCCGCGTCGCTCGTGATCGGCACCACGTAGACCGTCTCCGGCTCGTGGGCGTGGACCGCGATGGGGAAGCCGAAGTCGCTCGGCAGGTTGCCGCTCACCTCCGTCCAGTGGTCGCCGGCGTCGTCGCTGCGGCACACGTCCCAGTGCTTCTGCATGAACAGCGTGTCCGGCCGCGACGGGTGCATCGCCAGGTTGTGCACGCAATGCCCGGCGGCGGCACCGGGGTCGGGGAGGAACTCCGACCGCAGGCCACCCGTCGCGATCGCCCACGTCGCGCCGCCGTCCTCCGTGCGGAACGCACCCGCCGCCGAGATCGCGACGAACATCCGCCGCGTGTCCCCCGGGTCGATGAGGATCGTGTGCAGGCACAGGCCGCCCGCCCCGGGCATCCATGCGGGTGCGCTGACGTGGCCGCGCAGGCCCGGCGACTCCCGCCACGTCACGCCGCCGTCGGAGGAGCGGAACAGGCCGGCGTCCTCCACCCCCGCGAACACCGTGTCCGGGTCTTCCGGCGAGGGCTCCAGGTGCCAGACGCGCGAGAACTCCCACGGGTGCGGGGTGCCGTCGTACCACCGGTGCGTGCCCGTCCCGCCCGTGTAGGCGAAGTCGTTGCCGACCGGCGCCCACGACTCCCCGCCGTCGTCGGAGCGCTGCACCACCTGCCCGTGCCAGTCCGTCCACTGCGACGCGTAGAGGCGGTCGGGGTCGGCCGGCGAGCCGTGGACGTGCATCACCTGCCAGCCGCCGAACAGCGGCCCCTGCACCGTCCAGTCGCGCCGGACGGCGTCGGACCGGAGGATGAACGCGCCCTTGCGCGTCCCGACGAGCACTCTCACCGACGGCATGCGGGGCCTCCCGGTACGCGGACCGGCCCATCCTCCCGCCATCCCACGTGGTCGCGCCACCCCCGGGGGTGGCGCGCACCCTGGGCTAGTGGAGCACGCCCGCCGGGATCACGAACCGCGTCGGCTCGCCGGCCTCGGCGACGGTCGAGTAGCCGACCCGGCCGCCGTGCAGACCGCCCTTCGGCGCGGCGGCGACCTGCTCCTCCGCGATCGCGTGGTGGTCCATCACCCAGGCCATGATCGCGCGGTAGTCACCCCCCGCGGCGAGGATCGCGGCGCGTTCGATGACCTGGCCCCCGGAGGCGTGTGGCCTCGACAGGCGCGTCACAACGGAGCGGATCTCGGAGTCGTCCATGTGCCGAACCTACTCCCCTCGGCGCCGAACGCCGCATCGGCCCCATCCCGCGGGGCCCCTACGGCGTGTACCGCCACACCCGGTAGGTGCCACGTCCGCAGGTGCCGTACCCCATGCCGATGCGGCCCGTGACCACGTACCGCGAGCGGTCGAGGGTCGCGAACCGCTTGACCCCCGCGTAGGTCGCGCGGAGCCCGGCCCGCCGCGCCAGCGCCACCGCGGCCCGCGCCGACCGCGCGCGGGCGATCAGCCCCTCGGGCACGTGGCACCGGGCGTCCAGGGCGGGCAGGCTGCCCGCGAGGTACAGCTCCGAGCCGATCCGGACGTCCATCCGCTGGGTGTCCTGGGGGCCGAACGGGCTGTCGGAGAACGTCGGGCGGTCCGCGAGGGAGATCATCACGCGCCACCCGGCGCGGGTGCGCCGCACCGGCCAGTCCAGCGACCGGCTGTTCTCGGTCAACCAGTCGGTGATCGGCCGCGGCACCGCCCCCTGGCCGTTCAGGGCGATGATCCGCGCCAGGCGCTCGGCGGGGACACCGGAGCCCGGGCACGGGTACGCACCCGTCGTGGTGTGGCGGCCCGGCAGCGCGAACCGGTCGGCGATGTACCACCCGTTCGGATCCGGCGCCAGGTACGGGGCGAGGCCGACGGTGCCCCGGCCCGTGATCAGGTCGAGGCGGGGCGGGAGGATCTCGAAGGCGACCCGGCCGTCGGCGACACCCGCGGCGGAGCTCGTCGCGGAGGCCGTGTACTCCGACGACTCACCGTCCTCCGTCGTGGTCTGGCAGATCACCGTCTCCGTCCGGGTGTACGCGAGGTCGGTCGCACGGGCCGCCTGCACCTGGGGCGCGAACGGCCGCCGGGTGGGCTCGCCGAGGGCGGGGTCCGCGATCGCCGCGAGCGTCGCCCGGCGCGCGGCGGCGGAGGGGTCGAACGTGAAACGGGCCGAGCCCGACCACTGCGTGATCGGCGCCCCGGCGACGCCGTCCCAGCTCGCCGTCAGCGTCCCCCGCACCCCGGAGCCCGGGGCGACGGCCAGCGCCGGCGGGGCGGCCATCGCGAGCACGACGGGCAGGGCGACGATCACGCGGCGGAGTCTCATGCGGGCCTCGGTGACGGGGGATGCCGCGGGCACGCTAGCGGAGCCCCGGCCCCGTCACGGCGTCGTCGTCACGGCCAGCGCGATCACCACGTCCACCGCGGTGCCCGCGGGCACCTGCGTCGCGGCGGCCGGATCCTGGGAGAGGACCGTCCCCGCGGGCACGTCGGAGCGCGCCTCCTGCGTCACCGCACCGGGGCGCAGACCGACGCGCGCAAGCTCGGCGGCGGCATCGTCCACGGTCCGGCCCGCCAGGTCCGGGACCGTCACGGTGGTGCTCGGCGGCGGCGTCGTGACCGCCGGGGGACCGCTGCTGACCGTGACCGCCACGATCGACCCGGTGGGGATCCGCACGCCCGCCGCGGGGTCCTGGGACACCACCGTGCCGACGGGGGCCGACGTGCTCTCCGCCTCCAGGTACCGCCCGGTCAGGCCCACCTCCTGCAGCTGCCGCTCGGCGTCGTCGCGGGTGGCCCCCGCCAGCGCGGGCACCACCACGTCCGCCGTCGTCCGCGCCGGGGCACCGTCGCCGTCGTCGTCGTCGCGCAGCAGCAGGAAGGCCGCGCCCGCGACCAGCAGCAGGGCGAGGAGGGCGACGAGCGCCCACGGCCACCGCGACGAACGCGGCCCCGACGGCGGGGGCGGCGGGATGACCGCCGGGGGCGTCTCGCCCACTGCGGCGAGCAGGCGGCCGCGGAGCTCCTCGGCGGAGCGCACGCGGCCGGCGAGCGCGTCGTCGATCGCCGCGCGCACGGCGGGCGGCGGCTCGGAGCCGGCCAGCAGGTCGCGCAGCGACCCCCCGGTCGCGGCGACGGACGGATCCGCCCCCGGGGCCCCGGCGCCGGAGCCGTCGGCGAGGCGGGTGACGCGCAGCGTGCCGTCGGCGGTGACGAGCGCCGACGCCACGACGGGCTCGGAGCCGTCGCCGGCGTTGCGGCGCGCCGCGATGCTCGCGTCGAGCAGCGCGACGCCGAGGCCGACGGCCTCCGCCACCGGCAGCGGCGCCCGGTGCCGGGCGAGCTCGTCGAGGGGCGTTCCGGGGATCAGCTCCCCGGCCGTGTACGCGCCCCCGCCGGGCAGCTCCCCCGCGTCGAGCACCGCCACCGCCGCCGGCGTGTGGGCGTGCACCGCCGACATCCGCCGCCCGTCGGCCAGCAGCACCTCCGCCGCCCGCGGGTCGCGCTCCACCACCCGCAGGGCGACCTCCCGGTCGAGGTGGCGGTCGAACGCCAGGTAGACCCGGCCCGACGCCGGGCCGCCGCCCAGCATGCGGATCAGCTCGTACCGGTCGGCGACGACCGCGCCGGGGCCGAGGGTCATGGGGTGGGCTCCACGCGGCGAGCATAGACCGGGCGGCTCACGACCCCGACGCCCCGGGTCCGGCGCCGCCGGGCAGGTCCCACCGGTGCCCCGGCGCGCCCGTCGCTCCGCGCTCCAGGTAGGCCTCCGTCATGGCGGCGAGGGCCCGCGCCCGGTCGGTGCCCCCGCCCACCGCCGCGAGGGCCCGGCGCTGCCACACCGCACCCGTCACGCCCGTCTCCACCCGCTCCGCGATCACGTTCAGCCATCCGTCGGCGTCGGCGGCCTCGACGCCCATCCCCGTCAGCCCCGCCCGCGCCACCGGCAGGAGGCGGCGCACCAGCTCCGCCGCCGGGAACGGCCGGGGGCTCGGGGCCTCCTGGGACGGCCACAGCAGCGTCGCGTCGAGCCCGGCCCGCGACGCCGTGTAGAAGTTGCGCCGCGCGAACTCGAACGGCAGCGACCGGCACATCCACCCCATCTGGGGCGCCAGCGCCAGCGGCAGCCCCAGCAGGAACGCCACGTTCGCCGGCATGTCGGCGACCGTCGGCCCGTCGGGCAGGGCGCGCATCTCGATCCGCAGGTGGGGGTCGTCGCCCAGGTCCACGACCGCGCGGTTCCACCGCCACACCGTCCCGTGGTGCAGGCGCAGCTCGTCCAGGGCGGGGGTCCCGCCGGCGGCGACCACGGCGAGCGGCTCCTCCTCGTCACCCACGACGGGGAGGATCGGCACGTGCAGGGCTACGCTCTCCGCGCAGGGCTCGACGGGGGAGGCGATCCACCCGTGGCCGAAGCTCGCGCGGCTCGGCAGCCAGGCGGCCCCGATCGGGGCGCGGTCGTCGACCGCCTGGCCGAACAGGGCGATCCGCGTCTCGGCCCACAGCAGGTGCTCCAGCAGGATCGGGGAGTTCCCCGACACCGCCAGGACGGGGGCGACCGCCGCCTGCGCCGCGTTGAACACCGAGGCGAACGCGCCCGGCGGGACGCGCAGGTGCACGTGCAGGCCGGTCGCGGCCCCCTCCAGGGTGATGTCGTCCCAGTCGAGCAGCAGGGGCTCGTCGCCGTCGATGCCGATCTCGAACGGCCCGCCGCGCAGGCCGCGCAGCCCCGCCTGCAGGGCGCGGAAGCGCGGGGAGTCGGTCATGGCGTGGGCGCCGCGGTAGTCGCGGCGCAGGGTCGGCAGGATCCCGATGGCGATCGGCCGGGCGCCGACGCCGGCGGCGGCCGCGGCCACCCGGCCGAGGCCGGCGGCGAGGTTGTCGTGGATCGCCCCCAGCGGCCGCCCCGCCAGCATCACCGGCGCCGTGTTCAGCTCGAGGTTGAAGCGGTCGAGCTCCACGTCGAGGTCGGGGTCGCCGGCGGCGGCCTGCACCTCCCGGTTGAGCGGCGCGGGACGGGCGTCGGCGTCGACCAGGCCGATCTCCACCTCGACCCCCGTCGACGGCGGCCCGTCGCCGAACCCGGGGCGCGCGACCACCTGCTCCAGCGCGCGGACGCCGTCGCGGCACCGGGCGGCGAACCGCCGGTGGTCCTCGTCCGAGAAGCTCTCGGTCGCGATCTCCTCGCCCATCCGCCCTCTCGTTCCCCGGGTCCGCGGGTTCCCCTGGCACACCCCTCACCGGGAGAGTAGAACCCCGGGGATGCCCGCTCCCCCGTCACCCCAGACACCCGGGGAGGACGAGGCGGGGGGGATCCGGTTCGCGTCGCGCCGCGGACGGCTCATCCTGCTCGCCACCGTGCTGGGCTCCGGGATGGCGTTCCTCGACGGCACCGTCGTCAACGTCGCCCTGCCGAGCATCGGCGAGGACCTCGGCGCCGACCTCGCCGGCCTGCAGTGGACGGTCAACGCGTACGCCCTGACACTGGCGGGCCTGCTGCTGATCGGCGGGTCGCTCGGCGACCACCTGGGGCGGCGTCGGGTCTTCGCGTTCGGCGTGGCGTGGTTCGCCGTCGCGTCGCTGCTCTGCGCGGTCGCCCCGTCCATCGAGACCCTGATCGCGGCGCGGGCGATCCAGGGGGTCGGCGCCGCGCTGCTGACACCCGGCAGCCTCGCCCTGCTCGAGGCGACGTTCCACCCCGACGACCGCGGCGCGGCGATCGGCGCGTGGTCGGGCCTGGCGGGCGTCTCCACCGCGTTCGGCCCGTTCCTCGGCGGCTGGCTCGTCGAGGCCGTGTCGTGGCGGCTGATCTTCCTCATCAACCTGCCCCTCGCGGTCGTCGTGCTCTGGGCGAGCCGGGCGATCCCGGAGTCGCGCGACCCCGCGGCGCAGGGGGTGCGGCTCGACTGGACGGGGGCGGTGCTCACCGCGGTCGGCCTGGCGGGGGTGACCTACGCCCTCACCGAGGGACCCGGGGCGGGCTGGGACGACCCCGCGGTCGTGGTGCTCGGCCTCGGCGGCGTCGCCTGCCTCGCCGCGTTCGTGCTCGTCGAGGCCCGCGGCCGGCACCCCATGGTGCCGCTCGGGATCTTCCGGTCCCGGACGTTCTCGACGGCGAACATCATGACCTTCGTGGTCTACGGGGCGCTCGGCGCGGCGCTGTTCCTGCTGCCGATCCAGCTCCAGCAGGTCGCCGGCTACAGCCCGATCCAGGCGGGCTCCGCGCTGATCCCGATGACGATCGTGATGCTGCTGCTCTCCACCAGCGCCGGACGGCTCTCGCAGCGCATCGGCCCGCGCATCCCCATGGGCGTCGGGCCGATCGTCGCGGGCGGCGGGCTGGCCCTGTTCACCCGCATCGGCGAGGGGGCGTCGTACGTCACCGACGTCCTGCCGGCGGTGCTGGTGTTCGCGCTCGGCATGTCGATCACCGTCGCGCCGCTCAACGTCACCGTGCTGAGCGCCGCCGGCGCCGACCGCGCGGGGGTCGCGTCGGCCATCAACAACGCCGTCGCCCGCGTCGCCGGCCTCCTGGCCGTCGCCGTCATCCCCGTCGTCGCGGGGATCTCGGGCGACGACTACCTGGTCCCCGAGGCCTTCGACGAGGGCTTCCGCACCGGCACCCTGATCTGCGCGGGGCTGTGCGTCGCGGGCGGCGTGTTCACGTTGATCGCCCTGCGCAACCCGCCCGCGCCGGCGGAGACCGAGGACGTCCCGCCGCACTGCTGCCTCAACGGGCCGCCCCCCGAGATGCCCGCCGACCACCCCGCGGCGGCCGCGGCCTCCTGACCGAGGCGACGGCGGCCCCTCGGCACGCGATACTGGCGGCATGGGCACACCGCTCGTGATGATCGTGGAGGACGACGCGGCCCTGCGGTCGGTCCTCGTCCGTGGCCTCCAGGAGGAGGGGTTCCGCTGCGAGGCGCTCGACACGGGCGCCCGCCTGCTGGAGCGCGTCGAGGTCGTCTGCCCCGACGCCGTGGTCCTCGACATCGGCCTGCCCGACTGCGACGGCCGCGACGCCTGCCAGGCGCTGCGGGCCCGCGGCATCGACTCGCCCGTCATCTTCCTGACGGCCCGCGACGCCCTCGTCGACCGCCTCGCCGGGTTCGAGGCGGGCGGTGACGACTACCTCTCGAAGCCCTTCTCCCTCGACGAGCTGCTCGCCCGGCTGCGGGTCGCCGTGCGGCGGTCGCCCGGCGCGGGCGGCGCCGTGCGGGCCGGCGGCGCCGAGCTCGACCCGGCGTCCCACGCGCTGCGCGCCGGCGACGCCCTGGTGCGGCTGACCCCGACCGAGTTCCGCATCCTCGCCGCCCTCTTCGCCCGGCCGGGCGAGGCGGTGCGCCGCCGCGAGCTGGTACGGGCGGGGTGGCCCCACGGCGCGATCGTCAACGACAACACGCTCGACGCCTACATCGCGCGGCTGCGGCGCAAGCTGCGCACGCTCGAGGCCGCCCCCTCCCTCGAGACGGTCCACGGCGTCGGGTACGCGATCCGGTGAAGGGCCGCCGGCGGCCGCTCGCGCTCCGCACGCGGCTGCTCCTGCTGATCGTCAGCGGCGTCGGGTTGACCCTGGTGCTGCTGATCGTGGTCTTCAACGTCGCCCTCGCGCGCAGCCTCGACAACGACGCCGAGGAGATCGTCGAGGGCCGCGCCCAGAGCGAGCTCGCCGCCCTGATCGTCGACGACGGCCGCATCGTGCCGCCCGAGGACATCGTCGCGCCCCGCCTGGAGACGCGCGCCTGGGTCTTCGAGGGGACCGTCCCCCTGCGGCGTCCCCCCGCCGACGTGGAGCTCGACCGCGCCGCCGCGGCCCTCGTCGACGAGGCGCCCGGGACGACCGACCTGGGGTCCCGGGCGCGGCTCTACGCGCTCCCCGTCCTCGACGAGAACCGCCGCGTCGGCACCATCGTCGCGGCGATCTCCCTGGAGCCGTACAACCGCACCCGGTTCCTCGCGCTCGTCGCGTCCACCGCCCTCGGGGTGCTGGTGCTGAGCGCCGTCGCGCTCTCGTCGGCGCTGCTGCTGCGCGCCGCCCTGCGACCCGTCTCGCGGATGACCTCCGACGCCGCCGCGTGGAGCGAGCGGGACCTCGACAACCGCTTCGCCGCGGGCCCCCCGCACGACGAGATCACCAACCTCGCCGCGACGCTCGACGGGTTGATGGACCGCCTCGCCGCGGGCATGCGGCGCGAGCGGCGCCTCACCGCCGAGGTGTCGCACGAGCTGCGCACCCCCCTCGCCCAGATCCGCGCCGAGGCCGACCTCGGCCTGCGCCGCGAGCGCACCGCCGAGGAGTACCGGGCGGCGCTCGAGGTCATCCGCGCCGGGGCGGAGCGCATCGAGGCCACCGTCGAGACCCTCATCGCCACCGCCCGTCAGGAGACGCTGCTGCCGCGCGGCACCGGCGACCCCCGCGGCGCGGCCGCCGACGTCATCGCGGCCTGCACGCCCCTCGCCGACGACCGCGGGGTCGAGCTGGTGCTGCGGGGGGAGCCCGACGTGCGCGCCGGCGTCGAGACCCCCGTCGTCGAGCGGATCCTGCAGCCCGTCGTGGAGAACGCCTGCCGGTTCGCCCGCGCCCGGGTGACGGTGACCGTCGCCGACGCCGCGCCCGGCGTCGTGATCGAGGTGCGCGACGACGGCCCCGGCGTCGCCGACGGCCGCCACGAGGCGATCTTCGAGCCGGGGGTGCAGGACCCCGGCGACGGCGACCCGCACCGCACCGGCGCCGGCCTCGGGCTCCCCCTCTCCCGCCGCCTGGCGCGCGCCGCCGGCGGCGACGTCACCGCCCACCCCGCCCCCACGGGCGGCGGGGCGTTCACCGTGAGCCTGCCGGCCGCCTGACCGCTAGTGGGTGTGCCCGTGGGCGGCGTCGCCGAGGCGCTCGGTCTCGACGCGCGTCGCCAGCAGCGCCGCGATGCCGGTGGTGATCGGCACCGCCGCGATCAGGCCGATCGAGCCGACCAGCGTCGCCACGATCTCGCTCGCCACCACCTCGCTGTTGACGGCGTCCGACGCCGACGTGCCCGCCACGCTGAAGACGAGCAGCACCGGGAGCGACGCCCCCACGTAGGCGAGCACCAGGGTGTTGACCGTCGCCGCGATGTGGTCGTGGCCGACCGACAGCGCCTCGCGGAACAGGTGGCGGCCCCCGGCCGACGGGTCGGCCCGCCGCAGCGCCATGACCACCGACGCCTGGCTGACGGTCAGGTCGTCGAGCACGCCGAGGGCGCCGATGACGATGCCCGCGAGCAGCAGCCCCTGGATCGAGAGGTCGGTGGTCGTCGCGCTGAGGAACGTCGCCTCCTCGGACGAGAAGCCCGTGATGTGGGCGAGGGAGGTCGCGAGCCGCGCGAGCACGACGGTGAGCAGCAGCGCGCAGGCGGTCCCGAGGGCGGCCGCGACCGCCTTCGGGCCCGTCCCGTGGGCGAGGGGGATCGTCACGAGCATGATCGCGAGGGCGCCGACGGTCGCGACGCCGAGCGGTGACGCGCCCTCCAGGATGGCGGGGACGACGAACAGGAGCACCACGCCGAGGCTGACGGCGAGCCCGGCGAGCGCCCGCGCGCCCCGCCACCGGGACGTGGCGATCACGATCACCGCGAAGGCGATCGTCAGCCACAGCAGGGTCGAGCGGCGCTCGAAGTCGGAGAACGCGTAGCGGTCGGCGGTGACCCCGCCGACGGTGGCGTCGGCGGGGACGCCGGTCGCCGCGACCCGCACCCGGTCGCCGACGTCGATGTCGACGGGCCCCCCGATGTCGAAGCCCGCGGCGTCGCCCTCGTCGGGTCCCGAGGTGAGCCGCACCGTCACCCGGCGGCAGCCCTGCACCCCCGGCGTCGCCGCCGGGTCGCCGGCGACGGCCGACCGGCAGCCCTCGGCGTTCACGACCGTCACCCGGGCGGACTCGGTGCGCAGGGACCCCACGCCGGGCGGGGCGGGGATCGCGTCGCCGCGCGGCCAGAGCGCGACGAGACCGGCGGCGGTCGCCACCGCCAGCACCGCGAGGGCGACGACGAGCGCGTTCGCGGCGCGGGAGCGGTAGGGCCGCGGCAGGCGCCGCCCCTCCCTCACGCCGGACCGCCGGGGGACGTGGGCGCGGTCAGGCTCCGGCCGTGGACGAGAAGGCCCCCGACAGGACGAGCTCGAGCATCGCGTCGACGACCTCCGCCGAGAACTGCGCGCCGGAGCACCGCCGCAGCTCCGCGACGGCGTCGTCGATCGACAGCGGCACGTGGTACGAGCGCACCGAGGTCATGACGTCCCACGAGTCGGCGAGCGCCAGGATGCGCGCGCCCTCCGGGATCGCCTCGCCCGCGAGACCGTCGGGGTAGCCCCGGCCGTCCCAGCGCTCGTGGTGGCCGCGCACCCACGCCACCTGCTCGGGCGTCAGCACGTCGGCGACCATCTCCGCGCCGATCTCGGCGTGGCGCATGATCTCCTCGTACTCCGCCGGCGACAGCCGGGCGGGCTTGAAGAGGATCCGGTCGGGGACGCCGATCTTGCCGACGTCGTGCACGAGGCCCGCCTCGCGCAGGCGGACGAGCCGCTCGGAGTCCCACCCCATCGCGGTGCCGAGCGACACCGCGAGGTCGGCGACCCGCTCGGAGTGCTCCCGGGTGGAGGTGTCCTTCGCGTCCACCGCGCGGGCCAGGACGCGGATGCTCTGCAGCGCCTGCATGCGGGTGAGGCGCTCGGCGCGCTCCTCCGCCGACAGCTCCTCCACCACCTCGGGGGAGTAGAGGAACGCCACGTCGCGGCCGTGCTGCTTCGCCCAGTAGAGGGCGCCCTCCGACAGCCGCAGCAGCTCACCCGCCGAGCCCGACTGGGCGAGGTCGCAGACACCCGCCGACACGGTCACACGGCCGACGCCCTCGAGCGTCGTGCGCGCCACGGCCTCGCGGGCGCGGTCGACCGCCTGCCAGGCCTCCATCGCCTCCGTCTCCGGCATCAGCCACGCGAACTCCTCGCCGCCGACGCGGGCGACGAGGTCGGTGTCGCGCGCCGCCTCCTGGAGCTGGCGGGCGATCTCCTGCAGCACCCGGTCGCCGATCTGGTGGCCGTGCTGCTCGTTGACGCGGCGGAACCGGTCGATGTCGATCAGCGCGAGCGACAGGGGGCGCCCGTGGCGGCGGGCGCGGGTCACCTCCTGCGACAGGCGCTCCTGGAACCCGCGGTGGTTCGCGAGGCCGGTCAGCGGGTCGCGCGCCGACCGGGCGTCGGCCTCCGCCCGGGTGCGGACGTTGACGGCGTGGAGGCGGTCGTTGGCGAGGGCGAGGGCCGCCATGCCCGCCAGGCTCTCCGCGGCGATCCGGTCGCGCTCGGTGAACTCGCGGGGACGGCGGAACGACAGGAAGATCGTGCCGAGCAGCAGGGGCGTGCCGGCGCGGTGGATGGAGGGGTGCTCCAGCCGCAGACCCATGAGCGCGCCCGCGCCGAGGCCCTTCGCGATGACCGGCGGGATGGCGGGGTCGCCGGCGACGTCCCCGATCATCATGGTCGGGCTGGGGTGCTCGACGAGGAGCTGCCACACCGGCATCCGCGACCGCGTCATCCCGATCGCGGCGCGCAGGAAGGCCCGACGCTGCGGGTCGGTCTCGGTGGTCCGCACCGTCGCGACGGTGTCGGCCTCCTCGTCGTGGACGTAGCAGGTGGCCCGGTCCGCCCCGAGCGCGCGGAGGGCGGCGGCGATGACCATGTCGAGGGTCGCGTCGACGTCGAGGTCGCTGCGGAAGACGCCGGCGATGGTGTCCGCGACGATCCGCTCGCGCGCCTCGGCGCTGGTGATCGCCATCTCGGTCAGGCCCGCGAACCGCCGCAGGCGGGTCTCGTCGTCGGCCCCGAAGAACCCCGGCTGCGACGACCCGAGGCGCAGCGCCCCCCACAGCCGCCCGTCGACGTGCAGCGGGCACACGAGGGCGCCGCGGACGTCGATCGGACCGCCCCAGGCGCGCTCCGTCTCCTCGTCGAGCTCCTCCGACAGGTCGTGGATCCGCTCGCACCGGGCGCTGCGCGACACGCGCGCCATCCCCGAGTTGCCCCCGAGGGGGGTGACGGCCCCGAGCGGCAGGGAGTTGACGCCCTCGACGCTCCACGACCCGACCTCGACGCCCTGGTCGCCGTCGAAGCGGCTGACGCCGGCGGTCTCGGCGTCGAGCAGGACCGCGGCCTCCCGCGCGACCTCCTCGAAGACCATCTCGGGGGCGGCGCCCGAGGCGACCACCGTCGAGAGGCGCGTGAGCGCCGCCTGCTCGTCCTCGTTGCGGCGCCGCCGCGCGATCGACCGGGCGAGGCCGACGTAGCCGGTGACGCTGCCCGACGCGCTGCGGATGGGCGCGATCGTCCGCGCCGCCGGCACCCGCGTGCCGTCGCGGCGCACGAGGTTCCACTCGCGCGCCTCGTTGTCGGAGATCGCGTCCTGCAGGAGGGCCGCGAGGCCGGTGGGACTCCCCAGCTCGCGCGCGAGGTCCGCGAGCTCCTCGGGGTCGTGCCCGACGGTGAGGTCGGCGGTGCCGACCACCTCGTCGGCGGTGTGGCCGAGCAGCAGGTGCGCGCCCTCCCCCCACTCGGTGATGACGCCGTCGGCGTCGGCGATCACCACGGCCATCCCGCGGGCGGCGCGGAGCAGCCCGGTGAGGCGGTCGTTGAGGCCCGAGTAGGCGGCCTCCGCACGCCGGCGGGCGGAGCGGTCGGCGGCCTCGCGCAGCTCCCGCTCGACGGCGACCGGCAACCGCACGAGCTCGTCGCGGCGGAGGTAGTCGACGGCGCCGGCCCGCATCACCTCGACCGCGGCGGACTCGCCGGGTGTGGTGGCGACGACGATCACCGGCACATCGAGGCCGCGTCCGCGGATCACGCGGAGGACCGCCTCGACCAGCAGCATCGGGTCGGAGCAGACCATCACGATCACCGAGACGGTGTCCGCGTCGAGGGCCGCGCCGACGGCCGCGGAGTCGCGCGCCCGCTCGGCGATCACGGGCAGCCCGACGCCTCCCAGGACCGTCGCGGCGGGGTCTGCCAGCCCCCCGCGGTCTTCGACGAGGAGGATGCGTGGCGAGCTCGGGCACATCGCTTTCGCAAGCCTTGTGATTCCACCGGACGAACGCAACCCGCCATCCCCCGCCCAAGGGTCGAGGTCGCGGAGACGAAGGTACAGTCGCGTGACGGCCTAGGGGGCGGGGTCGCCCCCGCCCTCGCGGTCCGCCGCCGCACGGGCCCGCACCACCAGCCGCTCGGCCATCGCGCGGGTGGCCTCGTCGATCATCTCGCCGTCGATGGACGCCGCGCCGGCGCCCGCGGCGGCCGCGTCGGCGTGGGCGCGCAGCACCCGCCGCGCCCGTTCCAGGTCCTCCGCGGGCACGCCGTAGACCTCGTCGAGCACGGCGATCTGGTCGGGGTGGATGCTCCACTTGCCGTCGTAGCCGAGGGCCCGGGACCGCAGCGCGGCGTCGCGCAGCCCCGCCGCGTCGCGCATGACCGCGTACGGCCCGTCGACGGCCTGCAGGTCGTTGGCGCGGGCCGCGACGAGCACCGCCATGAGGACGTGGTGCCAGCCGTCGCCGGGGTAGCCGGGGACGGGGCCGCCGATGACGGTGTGCGGCATGCCGAGCGAGGCGGCCATGTCGCCGGGGCCGACGACGAGGGCCTCGACCCGCGCGGGGCGGCAGGCGGCGATGGCGGCGACGTCCTGCAGGCCGCGGGCCGTCTCGATCTGCACCTCCAGCCCGATGCGCCCGGGGGCGAGCCCGTGCTCGGCCTCGAGCGCGGTGAGGAGGTGGTCGGCGAACGTGACGTGGCTGGGGTCGTCGACCTTCGGCAGCACCACCACGTCGAGGGCGGCGCCGGCGCGGGCGACGACCTCGGTGAGGTCGCGGTGGTGGTGGGGCGTGCCGACGGCGTTGACCCGCACGGCGCGGGTGCCGGCGGCGAGCCCGCCGGTGAGGGCGGCGGCGACGGCGGCCCGCACGTCGTCGCCCTTCGCGCCGGCGGCGACGGAGTCCTCGAGGTCGAGGATGACCTCGTCGGCGCGCAGCCCGGCGGCCTTCCCGAGCATCCGGGGGCTGGAGCCGGGGACGACGTGGCAGCTGCGCCGGGCGCGGGCGGGCCGGGTCACGGGGTCAGCGGCGGCGGAGCATCCCGAAGATGCCGCGGACGACCTCGCGCGCCACCTGCTTGCCGACGCCGGAGCCGAGGATGTCCTGCACCTGGTCGGCGAGGGTGTCGTCGGCGCGTGGGGCGGGGCGGCGGGCCGGCTCACGGGGCGGCGGGCGCTCGGCGGCGCGTGTCCGCACCTCCTCGGCGCGGGCGGCGTCGCCGGCGATGCGCGCCTCGAGCATCTCGGCGGCGCTCTCCCGGTCGAGGCGGTTCGCGTACCGCGGCGTCAGCGGCGACGCGGCGATGGTGGCGGCGCGCTCCTCGGGCAGCAGCGGGGTCATCCGCGACGCCGGCGGGTAGAGGCGCGTCGCCGCGACCGGGGTGGGGACGCCGCGGTCGTCGAGCACCGTCACGGCGGCCTCGCCGACGCCGAGCGACTGGAGCGTCTGCGCGAGGTCGTAGTGCTCGGTGATGGGGAAGGTCTCGACGGCCGACTTCAGGGCGCGGGCGTCCTTCGGCGTGAAGGCGCGGACGGCGTGCTGCACCCGGTGGCCGAGCTGCGACAGGACCTCGTCGGGGAGGTCGGTCGGGAGCTGGGTGATGAAGAAGACGCCGACGCCCTTGGAGCGGATGAGGCGGACGGTCTGGGCGACGGCGTCGAGGAAGGCGTCGGAGGCGTCGTCGAACAGGAGGTGCGCCTCGTCGAAGAAGAAGACGAGCGTCGGTTTCTCGGGGTCCCCGACCTCGGGGAGCCGCTCGAACAGCTCGGCGAGCACCCACATGAGGAACGTGGAGAAGAGCGCCGGCTGGCGGGCGACGTCGACGAGGTCCAGGACGGAGACGATGCCGCGCCCGTCGGGGGCGGTGCGCAGCAGGTCCATCACGTCGAAGGCGGGCTCGCCGAAGAACACGCCGCCGCCCTCGGCCTCGAGCTGGGAGACCTTGCGGAGCAGCACCCCCGCGGTGGCGGTGGAGATGCCGCCGAGCGTCTTCAGCTCCGCCTTCCCGGGGCCGGTGAGCCACGCGAGCGCGGCGCGGAGGTCCTCCAGGTCGATGAGGGGCAGGCCCTTCTCGTCGCAGAAGCGGAAGACGAGGCCGAGGCTCGACTCCTGGGTCTCGTTGACGCCGAGCACCTTCGACAGGAGGGTCGGGCCGAACTCGGTGACGGTGGCGCGGATGGCGACGCCGTCCCGGCCGGTGAGCGACATCAGCTCGACGGGGCACCCCGCCGGCGCCCATGCGGTGGCGAGCTCGGTGGCGCGGGCGGTGATGCGGTCGCCGGCGGTGCCGGGCGCGCCGATGCCGGCGAGGTCGCCCTTCATGTCGGCGGCGAAGACGGGGCAGCCGGCCTGGGAGATCTGCTCGGCGATGAGCTGGAGGGTGCGGGTCTTGCCGGTGCCGGTGGCGCCGGCGATGAGGCCGTGGCGGTTGAGGAAGCCGACGGGGATGGCGACCTCGACGCCGGTGTCGGGCTGCTCGGGGACGGCGAAGGGGCGGCCGAGGCGGATGGTGGGGCCGGCGAACGCGTATCCGGCCGCCATGTCCCCGTGGAAGTCGCTCACCGCGGGTCGATGGCCGTCTTGATCCCGCCGGCGCCCTCCGCCTGGAGGCGCCACGCGTCGGGTGCGCCCTCCAGCGGGACGGTGGTGACGTCGAGCACCACCTCGCCGGCGAGGGCGGCGGCGGCGAGCTCGGCGTAGGCGGCCCGGAGGCGCTCGGGTTCCTCGACCAGCACCGAGAACCCGCGGATGTCGAGCCGTCGGCCGCGGAGGCCCCCGGCGGTGATCGCGGCGGTGGGGCTCTCGGCGTTGCCGACCTGCACGAGGCGCCCCCGGGGGGCGAGTGCGGCGAGCGCGGCGACGGCGGAGTCGCCCCACAGGGGGTCGATGACGAGGTCGAGGCCGTCGGGGCATTCGGCGCGGAGGGCGTCGGCGAGGTCCGGCCCGGTGGGGAGGGCGACGTCGGCGCCGAGGTCGAGGGCCCGCGCGCGACCGCGGTCGCTGCGGGCGACGGCGACGACGCGGGCGGCGCCGGCGGAGCGTGCGGCCTGGACGGCGACCTGCCCGACGGCGCCGCCGGCGGCGAGGACGGCGACGGTCTCCCCGGGGACGAGGGCGCCGCGGTCGAGCACCGGCATCCACCCGGCGAGGCCGGCGATGCCGAGGGCGACGGCGAGGTCGTCGTCGCATCCCTCCGGCACGGGGACGAGCGCGGCCTCGGGGACGGTGGCGACCTCGGCGATCCCCCCGGTGAGGCCGATGGCCCAGACGCGGGTGCCGGGCGGGTGGGCCTCGGAGGCGATGACCTCACCGACGATCTCGGCGCCGGGGACGTACGGCGGGTCGGGCACCGGCATGTAGAACCGGCCGGCGGCGATGGCGAGGTCGAGCGGGTTGATCGACGCCCGGCTGACGCGCACGAGCGCCGTTCCGGGCCCCGCGACGGGCTCCGGCACCTCCGCGACGACGGGGGTCGCGCCCCGTTCGGTGACGCTCAGTCCACGCATGCCCGGGCACGCTACACGCCGCCCGCCGGTCGCACGCCCCGCCGGTGATCGTTGGCCACCCGGCCAAAGGCGGTGCCGGTTCCCCGGCTCACACTGGCCCCATGAACCAGAGCAAGCCTGATCGGCACGACGGCGTCTGGGTCCCCTGCGGCACGTGCTGGGGCCAGCGGAAGCTCTACGCGGCCCCGGCCGGTGGCGGTCCGCTGGAACCCCACACGTGCCCGAGCTGCATGGGCATCGGCGAGCGCCTCATGGGTGGGGACCAGGTCCCCGCCCCCACCGCCTAGAGCGACCGCACCGGGACCCGGGTCGGCCCCCGGCGGGGCGCGGCCCGGGGACGACGGTGGGCCGAGACGGACGCCGGCCGGGGGTGCGACGAAGGCGAACTGCTTCTGGGGACTGACCGGAGGGGTCGCGCCGGCCGGGAGGCGGGACGCGGATCCTGGTCCGTTCCCCGAGGGTTGGCGTTCGACGCCGGCACCTCCGCCCGGAGGCCCAGTAGGCGGGGGCGGCGAGGGGGGCGGAGGCGACGACGACGGCCCGGGGGGTCCGGCGAGCCAGCGGCCGTCGCGGAACCAGCGGCGCATCGTCCGGACGCTCGGGGGCCGGGCGGGTCCGCGGCGTTCCCGTTCCCGGAGACGGGCGATCACCTCCGCGGGGCGGTGGCCGGATGCGAACAGCGCCTCCGCCTCCCGGCGGAGGTCGGGCCACGCGTACGAGCCGGGGAGGTCCCGGGGGAGCGCGCGGTTCCGGAGCCGCGCGCGGTGGAGGTCGAGGGCACGGGAGCGCCGGGCGGTGAAGCACCCCGCGCCCCGCCACACCGCCATGAGGCTGGCGACGAGGTCCCGCCCGGCCCGCCGGCACTGGAACTCCTCGGAGCGGTGGTCGGCGCACAACCACACGCTGACCCCACCGGGGAGGTGCAGCTCCGCGCGACCTCCCCGACCCGCCCCCACGCAGATCGCACACGGGGGGAGCTTCCCGAGCGGTTCACCCTTGTAGAAGCTGCGAGCCATCGAGGTCGATCGTGACGACCGGGGACCGACGCGGGACACCACGACCGCGACGACTCCGTGCCAGCCCTGTGCCGTCCGGGGTGCGAATGGACCCCGCCGCCGGGTCCAAGTGGCCGAGACGCTGCGGCCGGGGCTCCCGCCGACCTCGACCACCGTCGCTTCCCTGAACTCTCCCGGCCACGTGGACCTCTCGGCGAGTCGTGGACAGCCGGCGGGAAGGGGTCGGGAGAGGGGCGGGTGACGAGACGGCCACTTGGACCGTAGCTGAGGTCCATTTGGCCCTCCACCGGCGACGGGGCCGGAGAAGCCCCCGGCGGACGGGGCCACCACACGCGTCGAGCTGTCTCGGATCAGGCGGACGAGCCGGCCGTCGGGTCCCGTCGAACGGGGCCCGGGGGGCGTCAGTCGCGTTTGCGGCTGCTGCGGTTCTCGGGTCGGAGGGGGCATCCGGCGCAGAGGCGCTTCGAGTCGCAGCACTTCTTCTTGATCTTGATCTTCTTCTTCGTCTTCGCCACGTCCCGGGGAGCATACCGACCGAAGCGGTGAGGTGAGGTGCACCGAACTACGAGGGGACGGTCGTCTCCCAGCGGCTCCGGGGCGCGCGACCGGCCACGGCGCCCGTCGCGCCGCCCCCCGACCCACGGCCGCCGCGTCGCACCCCCGCCCGGACCCGCGGACGGCCCCCGGCGGGGGCGCTCGTCTACCCTGCCCCGCGTGGATCCCGTCGAGATCATCGTCCGCATCGACCGCGCCCTCCTCGACGCGGTCACGGCGCTGCGGGCCGGCCCCGTGACACCTGTCATGCGCCTCGCCTCCGAGTGGTGGGTGAAGAGCCTCGCCATCCCCGCGATCGGCGTCGCCGCGGAACTCGCCCGCCGCCCGCGGGCGCTCCCGCCCACGATCCCCCTCGCCGCCGCGGCGCGCGCGCTCGCGTCGCTGTCGTCGAGCAGTCTCAAGGACCTCTTCGACCGCGCCCGGCCCACCCTCGCCGACCCGTCCCTCACCGCCCTCATCGGCCTCCCCGGCGACTCCTCCTTCCCCTCCGGCCACGCCACCAGCGCGTTCGCCGCCGCCGGCATCGTCGCCGCCCTCCACCCGTCGCTGCGCGCCCCCGCCCTCGCGCTCGCCTCCCTCGTCGCCGTCTCCAGCGTCTACCTCGGCGTCCAACACCCCGTCGACATCACCGCCGGAGCCCTCCTCGGCCTCCTCATCGCCGTCGTCGTCATCGTCACCTCCCAGCGCGCCATCCCCGCAGGACGGTGGCGGACCACCTTGAGCACCCCCGCCCTCACCGCGAGGATGCGACGGTGGCCACGCCCCCTCACCGCCTGATCACCGCGACATGAGCCGCGTGCTCGTCGCCGGGGCGACCGGCGCCATCGGCGGCCTCGTCGCCCGCGAACTC
>VFQU01000899.1_pt1 | contig 20583 bp, 23 predicted proteins | sample 3512311 | NCBI WGS metagenome assembly VFQU01 (sample SAMN10412377, study PRJNA504923) | tailings metagenome | isolation source: Relicate 3 Philex TSF3 active mining site | place: Philippines: Tuba, Benguet | collected 2017-08-29
GCTGCTGTTCAGCTTCAATAGTCGCTAGCGCCGTTTAAATCCTTGCCCTCGCGAAGATTTCCCCCAAATCAGAAGCTCACCTTGTTCTCCGCCTGCTACAAGGTAGCTCCCTTGAGGATGCCACGCGAGGCAGGAAAACCCATCTGAGACGCCTTCTAAGACTTGAGCCATTGAAGTTGCTTGCCACCATAAAATGACCGAACCGTCTTCAGAAGCTGAAGCTAATAGCATTGTATTCGGTTGAAAACAAAGTCCTTGAACGACACCCTCATGAGTGCCCAAAACGCGGCTTTCCCATCCGATCGCTTCCTCTTCATGCTTTTCCCAGACCACAATGCCCTCTACACTCGCAGAGGCTAGTAAGGGCGCATTGCTAGCGAATTGATCTGACCAAGCCAGGTAGCGAATCTTTCCTGGAAAACCTCTCATCATCCACGGTTCAGGATTTCCCCATTCTAAAACAGTGATTGTCCGATCGAGGTTTCCCGATGCCACATATCGACCACTCGGCGACCAAGCGACTGCAACACTCGCAGAAGGAACCATCAAATGATAGGGATCATCATCCCAGTTGCTTGTCATCCAAATTTTGATCCCTTGATAACCACCGAGACTGATACTCTCTCCGCTAGGATGCCAAACGATTTGAGAGACTGAAGAATCACCAAATAAGAGTGTCGTTACTCGCTCTCTAGATTCAGCATTCCAAATCTGTACTGTTTTGCCTAGACTGAATGCGAGATCATTCTGAGTAGGACTCCATTGAAGTTGATCAATCCAAGCTGATTTGTTTTTGAAGGTCTGAATCAATTCGGGCTTTGGCTTGAACTGCCAAATATTGACTTCTCCTGACTGTCCTCCTGCGGCGAGAAATTGCCCATCATGAGAAAAGGCTAAACCATCGATCGAGTACCCTGTTGCAGCTTGCAGAACAACTGATTCAAGAGTCTTCATCGAATAGAGGAGGATTTCTCCCGCAGCAGAACACACTGCTAACCCTTCGCCATTGGGCGACCAGGCAATTCCAGTCACATAGTCAGATAGCGCACTCTGATGACGTAACTCAAAGAGCGATCGCTGTTTTGCACTTACACTAAACATGCTCGAAAATCCTCTTTCAATGCTGTTTCATCTAAGTTGCGACCAATAAAGACTAATTCATTTTTGCGCGTCTCATTCGGTTTCCAAGGTCGATCGGGCTTACCATCAAACAACATATGCACCCCTTGAAATACAAAACGATTGTCTTCGCTTGCAATGTTTAGAATTCCTTTCATCCGAAAGATATCTTGTCCTTGATAGCGCAACAATTTACCCAGCCAAGCATTTAGCTTTTCTCCATCCAGTGCACCAGATTCAACGATCGCGACTGAAGTTACTGTTTCATCATGTTCGTGAGCATCTTCACCGAGGAAATTCGGATCGATTTCTAAAGCGCGATCGAGATCAAATGCTTTCACACCTAGCAACGCATCCATCTCGATTTGAGCCTCTCTAGTTCGATAAATTTTTGCCATTACATTCATCGATCGAATCTTCTTTTCAAGCTCATCGAGTTCTGCTACTGAAATTAAATCGATCTTATTCAGCAAAATCACATCCGCAAATGCAATTTGTTCTTGTGCCTCATCTGCTTCCCAATGATGTGCAATATGCTTTGCATCTACAACCGTTACAACTGCATCTAAACTGGTTAAAGATTGCACATCTTCATCCATGAAAAAGGTTTGAATGACTGGAGCCGGATCAGCTAAACCAGTTGTTTCGATGACAATGTGATCAAAGCGATCACGCCGTTTCATCAGATTGCCAATCATCCGGATTAGATCACCCCGCACTGTACAGCAGATACAGCCATTATTCATCTCAAAAATTTCTTCATCGGTATCGATCACAAGCTGATTATCGATTCCGACTTCGCCAAACTCATTCACAATCACCGCAACTTTCTTGCCGTGTTCGTGGGTGAGAATGCGGTTTAACAAAGTTGTTTTTCCTGCTCCTAAGTAGCCCGTCAAGACGGTGACAGGTACGGCCGTTTCTAGTTCAGTAACCATCGCAACCTTTATAATGATAATCGTTATCAAGCTTATTATTAAAGAGATCGTTCGAGTAGGCAAGCAGGCTTATTGAATTTCAACAAAGCACGATCGAAACTCTGCGCTCAATGCTTCTGTCTTCACACGGCGGGGGGGGGTTATTCTGTAAACATACGACACACGGTTTGAGATCGCACCAAATACTTTGCTTGCTCACGATTCATCAGGAAAGAAAAAGTCTGTTGCGTCCTCAGCTGGAAGAGATTGATTTTGATAGTAAAGTTCTAGTTCTTCTGGGCTGATCGTCTGCCGAGTCGGATCAAGAAAAAAAGCTTGTACTTTCAGATAACGCCGCAATCCTTCAGAACTAGCATCTAAATGAGTTGCATCTTTGAAATCTTCAGGAAAAGTATGACTCACTTTCAGCCAAGCCTCTTGTAGAATCTGCTCAATCTCTTGAGTCGGCGCAATTTCCATCGCGTTCTCTAAGTGTTCGAGAACATCAATTGCTTTTAATAATCGCGTCATCAGTTCCGAATCTGCCATACGCTATCGCAACATTAATGCAACTTCTTTCGCAAAGTAGGTCAAAATTAAATCTGCTCCTGCCCGTTTGATGCTCAGCAATGTCTCTAGAATTACCTTTTTCTCATCAATCCAGCCCTGTTGTCCAGCCGCTTTGATCATCGCATATTCGCCGCTCACGTTGTACGCTGCAACTGGAAGATGTGTATGTTTTCGAACGCGGTGAATGATATCCAGATACGCCAGTGCAGGTTTGACCATGACAATATCTGCACCTTCTGCAATATCCAGTGCCACCTCTTTTAAGGCTTCTTGAGCATTGGCGGCATCCATTTGATAAGTCTTTTTATCGCCGAACTTGGGAGCCGAATCGAGCGCATCCCGAAACGGACCATAGTAAGCAGACGCATACTTCGCAGAATAAGCCAGAATGCTCACATCAATGAATCCACGCTGATCTAGAGCTTTGCGAATGGCTCCAACTCGTCCATCCATCATGTCAGATGGAGCGACCATATCTGCCCCTGCTTCAGCATGTGCGATCGCTTGCTTTACCAACACTGCAACCGTCTGATCATTCAAAATCTTGCCATTTTCGACGATGCCATCGTGTCCTTGATTGCTATAAGGATCAAGCGCGACATCAGTAATCACCACAATCTCAGGAGTCTGCTGTTTAATCGCTCGAACCGTGCGAGGAATCAAACCGTCTGGATTGTAGCTTTCGGTGCCAGCATTATCTTTCTGAGCATCGGGAATTAGAGGAAATAGAGCGATCGCACCAATTCCTAGCTCAAACCCCTCCGCCACTTCTTTCAGCAGAAAATCTAGCGAGTATCGGTAGCATCCAGGCATCGACTCGACTTCAACCTTTTGTCCTTCGCCTTCCATCACAAACAGAGGATAGATCAAATCTGCGACTCGAAGCTGAGTTTCTTGCACCATGCTGCGTAAGGTAGATGTACAACGCAGACGACGCGGGCGATTGGTCAAATGTAGACTCGATTCAGCAGTCATAACATTCTAAAGAACGACAACGATTATCATTATGAGATATTTTGTGAAACAATGATAATCATTCTCTAAATTGTCGTATTTCTCATGCCCCAGGAAATTGATATCGCGATCGTTGGTGCTGGAATGCAAGCTCTTACGCTCGTTGCTCATCTGCTTCAGAAGCGCGAAAAGATGCGAAATCGGTTTAGGGTGTTTGATCCAAGCGGCAACTGGATACAGCAGTGGAATCATCAATTTGCAGCGTATGAGATTCCGCATTTGCGATCGCCCGCTGCTCATCATCCTGACCCCGATTCGTTTGCACTGCGACGATTTGCAGAGTCCCGACCGAATCAACTATTTCCGCCCTATGATTTGCCGGGAACTGCTTTGTATGAATCGTTTTGCCAGGATGTGATTCGACGTTGGCAGCTACAAGAGTGTGTAATTTCAGCTTCGATCGTGCGAATTGAGCCTTTAGCGCAACGGTTTCGATTATGGCTTCGAGATGGGCGAACAGTTCTAGCACGAAGAGTCATTATGGCAACCGGAAGTGCTGTGACGCAAGTTCCAAGTTGGGTGAACCAGATTTCAACAGTTTATCCAGACGATCGCTTAGTCCATTCAAAGGCAATCGATTTACGCCTACTGAAATTAACTGGAGATCGCATTTTGATTGTAGGAGGTGGATTAACGAGCGGACACTTAGCGATCGGAGCAATGAATCGAGGCGCACAAGTAAGTTTAATGTCACGTCGATCGCTCTACGAAAAGCTATTTGACGCTGATCCAGGCTGGACAAGACCGAAGCACTTAAAAGGCTTTTATCGGGAACCTGATTGGTTCGTTCGCTGGCAGATGATCCAACAAGCTCGCAATGGCGGATCAATGACCCCGGCAATGATGACTCAACTGCGTCGTGCCCGTCATGGTGGACAACTCACGTTTTATCCTAACTGTCAAATCGCTCAAGCAAGTTGGAACGGTCAGCACTGGAAGGTCGTCTGTGAGGATGGCATAGTGCAGGAATACGATCGTATCTGGTTGGCTACAGGAACCCGATTCGATGTGACTCAAGATCCGTTGTTGGCAGAGATGCTAGAAGCTTATCCAATTCAAATTGTGAACGGACTACCTGTGTTAGATCCATGCTTGCGATGGGCAAGTTCTGAACTCTATGTGATGGGCGGATTAGCAGCACTGCAAGTCGGACCAACAGCCCGAAATATTTCTGGGGCAATGTTAGCCAGCGATCGGATGGTTCCAACTTTGATCAAACCGAGAACCGCACTCGGTCGAAAAATCGCTTGATTGATCAACTAAAATGATAATGGTTATCAAGCAATGCGCTCTAAAGCAATGGCAACCCAAATACGACAAACACGCGGACAGGTCAAAGTCTTGGAAGTATTGAGACAGAGTCAGCAACCGATTTCTGCTCAAACGCTCTTCGCAGAACTGAGACAGCGAGATCAACCCTTAGGATTAGCAACCATTTATCGAGCATTAGAAGCGCTCAAGCGTGAGGGGTTAGTCCAGAGTCGAGTGACTCCGCAAGGCGAAGCCCTTTATACGGTTGTAGCTGACGATCATCGGCACTTTATGACTTGTCTACGCTGTGGCACTTCAACCCCATTAGAAACTTGCCCCTTTGAAACATTAGAACAACAGTGGCGACAGTCTCAAACCTTCCAACTGTACTATCACACGCTAGAACTGTTTGGAATCTGCTGGCTTTGTCAAAACAATTCTTAAGCTTTTTAGATTGAGTGAACAAAATCGCTAGAAGCCTGTATAATTTACGAGAATGATTCTCATTCTAATTATGGACTTCCCGGTAATTCTCGTGGCTGGTGCGTCTGGAACAGGTAAGACAACCTGGATTCAGCAGCAAGGTTTGAATTCATCGATCGCGTATTGTTCGCTTGGTAGCGATGGTATTGCGATCGATGCAACGTATCTGACGACTGAAATGAGTAGCATTAATGTGTTCTCCGATCTGACGGAACTCCTATCTTTGAGGGTTCCAGTCTATCTGGAAGTTAGCGCTCAGTTAGATTTAGACTCGCTGACAATTCCGCTAGGGCATTTCCAAAAGCTTGCGATCGTGGCTCCCAATACGAACGACACAGAATGGCATCGATGGGCAGATCGAATTGTCGTAGGAATTCAAGCTGCAAAGGGTTCACAAATTTGGCGATCGAACTTGTCCGGTCAGGTTCTTGATCCCGCAAGCCTCGATACCTTGTGGGATGAACTGATCGAAGGCGCGTACGGAACCATTCAACGTGCAAAGGGAATCTTTGAAGTCGTTGATGGTAGAGCCTTTCACTTTAACTATGTTCAGGGTCATGAAACGAACTACACCGAATTGAATGTTGCGCGATCGTTCAAAGGCAGACCCGATCGCTTTAGTGGCATTGAGGTCGTTGGGGAAGCCTTTGATCAAACTGCTATTAAGCAAACGCTTCAGGACTGTTGTTTGGCAGACGATGCATTGGCATATTATCAACATCAAATTCGGCAGTCGTTAGAAATCCCTGCTTAGAGGAGAACACAATGAGAACAGCAGTTTTATCCTGCATTCATGGAAACTTTGAGGCGCTGAATGCCGTGCTATCAGATATCGATGATCAGAACGTCGATCGAATGTTCTGTCTCGGTGATTTGGTTGGATATGGTCCGTATCCTAATGCAGTTGTGGAAATGATTCGCTCTCTAGATATTCCGACCGTTCAAGGCTGTTGGGATGAAGATGTCGTTGAAGGCTTGAACGCTTGTGAATGTAGCTATCCATCTCTACTCGCTGAGAAACGAGGACGACAGGCGCATGAATGGACAAACCAAGAAATTCATCCAGAAGTGAGAGCATTTTTAGCACAACTCCCTCATACTTTACGGGATGGAAATCTCTGCTTTGTCCATGGAAGCCCGCATAGTAATCATGAATACTTGCTGCCTGAGATTGATGCATTTGTGGCGATGGAACGCGTGCTATCAACCGGAGCCGATATTCTATTTTGCGGTCATACGCATGTGCCCTATGTGCGATCGCTGGACTCTGGAGAACTCCAAATCAAAGTACAACAGTCGAAACAAGATCAATCCATTCGCTTTACTGCGCCCTTAAAGCGCATTGTTAATGCTGGCTCAGTCGGTGAACCTCGACATGGCAGACCCAATGCAACGTATGTGATTTACGACGATAGTACTGATCAAATTGCGCTGCGAGAAGTTGAATATGACTACCAAAAAACCTGTGCTGCAATTGTCGAAAAAGGACTGCCTGCCATCTTTGCCTGGAGACTCTCAAAAGGGATGGAATTTGCAGAACGCGCCGACGATCCGACTCATATCTGTGAGCGATAATTAAATGATGTCATCTTGGGCAATTTTGAGCGGTATTGAAGGTAATCTTGCCGCCTACGAAGCAGTTCTAAAAGATATTCAGCGGCAAAGGGTTGATGCTTTGTTTGTGTTGGGCGATGTGATTAGTCCCAGAGCCGATAATGAGAAATTGATTAATCGATTGACTTCTCCACGTCGAGGTGAACTTGTCCCACAAGTCTGTCAGGGTTGGTGGGAAGAACAATTACTCGTTTTGCATGGTTTAGGGCGTGTGGGAGAACCAACCGAGCTAATTGGGCGATATGGCATTCAGATGACTAAGAAACTCTGGGATTCTGTGCCTCGTAATTTAGTACGGTGGGTACAATCACTAGAATTTGGCATCTTTGAGCTAGATTGCTTACTGATTCATGGCAGTACAGTCAGCGTCAGCGATGAGCTAACCCCTGAGACTGATCCAATTCAAATGCTCGATCGCGCCATGCGAATGGATGCAAACTATCTCTTCTGCGGTCGCTCTGGACTGGCTTTTGAATACGAGATCAAATCTGGAGGAGTGCTGACTTCAGTGACAACGCTCGATCGACGATCAGAACCAGAGCCAACGAGCCTTCATCCGCGTAAAATTATTGGAGTGGGAAACGTTGGGCGAACTGCGGGACAGGCGATTTACACGATCTACAATCCGAATACCAACGCACTCAAGTTTTGCACCGTTCGGTATGATTCAGGAAAAGGATTTCAGATCAAAAGGTAGTGCAATATGACGACTGGTCGAAGATTTGCGCGATCACATTAGCTTTCTCCTAAAAACTGTAGACCCAGAATGAATGACTTTGCTGCATGTCTGCTCCGATTTCTCAGTTTACGCTAAAATGAGAATGATTATCATTATTTTGCTTCTATGGTCAGCCAACTTTCTCGCTCCTTCTCCGGTAATACCTGGCAGCAGAGCGATCCGCAACAATTGCTGAAAATTCGCCATACTTGTGCTCACATTTTGGCAATGGCAGTTCAAACGCTGTTTCCTGAGGCGAAAGCGACGATTGGACCTTGGACAGACACCGGATTCTATTACGACTTTGATCGAGCCATTTCCTTTACTTCAGAAGATTTGGTGCAGATTGAAGCAGAAATGCAGCGAATCATTCGAGCCAATCTTCCCATCATTCGAGAGGTGGTGGGGTATGACTCGATTCGAGCCGAGATTGAGCAGTTGAATGAGCCGTATAAGTTGGAAATCCTCGATCGTATTCCTGCTGGAGAACCGATTACTCGCTACTTTATTGGTAATCCTGATAGTGGACGTGCAACTCAGATCGAACCTTCGCTGATTGATGCGATCGCACTGCCGCCTGATGAATATTGGTGGGATCTCTGTGCAGGACCGCATTTAGACTTTACAGGTGAAATTCATCCCGATGCGATCTCGTTAGAAAGCATTGCGGGCGCGTACTGGCGCGGGGATGAAACCAAAGCACAACTCCAACGCATTTATGGCACAGCCTGGGAAACTCCAGAACAGCTACAAGCCTACTTACAGCAACGAGAAGAAGCAAAACGTCGCGACCATCGTAAGCTCGGACAAGACTTGAAGCTGTTTAGTTTGGAGGAAGATGCAGGCGGTGGATTAGTCTTCTGGCATCCACGCGGCGCAAGAATGCGTCGAATCATTGAAGATTACTGGAGACAGTCACACATTGATGCAGGCTATGAATTGCTCTACACTCCGCACATTGCGAACCTAGACCTCTGGAAAACATCGGGTCATTTCGATTTCTATCGTGACAGTATGTTTGATCAGATGGACATCGAAGAACAGCAGTATCAAATTAAGCCCATGAACTGCCCGTTTCATGTGTTGACCTACAAGCATGAACTCCATTCTTACCGAGAGTTTCCGATCCGATGGGCAGAGCTTGGAACTGTGTATCGATATGAGCGTTCAGGGGCGTTACATGGTTTGATGCGAGTACGCGGCTTTACTCAAGATGATGCGCATATCTTTTGTCTGCCGGAACAGATTGAAGATGAAATTCTCGGCGTTCTCAATCTCACAGAGCAGATTTTGTCAGACTTTGGTTTCTCGAACTATGAGGTCAATCTTTCCACTCGTCCACCTCAATCGGTTGGGAGTGATCAGATTTGGGAGAAAGCCACGATCGCGCTCCAACAAGCCTTAGATAGAAAAGGTTGGAACTATGTTATCGATGAAGGCGGCGGCGCATTCTACGGACCTAAAATTGATCTAAAAATTGAAGATGCGATCGCACGTCGTTGGCAATGTTCCACGATTCAAGTTGATTTCAATTTACCAGAACGGTTTGAGATGGAATATGTGGCGGCAGATGGGACTCGCCAGCGTCCGATCATGATTCACCGAGCAATCTTCGGATCGTTAGAGCGCTTCTTCGGCATTCTCATTGAGAACTATGCGGGAGACTTTCCACTGTGGCTTGCACCGATTCAAGTTCGATTACTTCCAATCAGTCAAGACCAACGGGACTATGCCGAAGCGATCGCGCTGCAACTTAAGCAAACTGGATTCCGTGCTGAAGTCGATCGCACCAACGAACGATTAGGTAAGCAAATTCGCACGGCTGAACTTGAAAAAATTCCAGTTGTCGCGGTTGTTGGCAAAAAAGAAGTTGAGTCTCAAACCCTGAGCATTCGGACTCGACACAAAGGAGAATTAGGAGCCTTGACGCTCTCGGAACTCTGCGATCGACTCCAGCAAGCCGTCTTCAATCACGCAACTCTGTAACCATTGCATCAAAAGGCATCAGGCAATGACAACCTTTCTTCGTTCAATCCCTGAAACTATCGAACTGTTTTGTATTTCACGAGGCTTTAGATGACGGATCATGTCCTGTTTATTTGTCGATCGTGTTCTGTTTCCAAGCACCAGCGAGAACATCTCAAACATCGTGGTGGATTCCATCTGCTCGAACACCTCAAGCAGCAATTTAAAACTTGGGAGATGAATGCACCCTTTGTAATTCGAGAAGTGGAATGTTTGAGCGCCTGTAATCGTCCTTGTGTCGTTGCGCTTTCGGCTCCAGGTAAAACGACGTTGATGTTTGGAGACTTATCACCGTTTGAAAGTGCTCCTGCCATTCGAGAACTTTGCCAGCAGTATTTCCGCAGTGCTGACGGCATTGTACCGAGAAGCGATCGTCCAGACCTTCTGAAAAGAGGCATCTTAGCAAGAATTCCACCTGTGACGTAGATTTCTCTCAAATTAATGTAGAATGATAACCGTTCTCAAAACCTCCTCATACTATGAACGCAGCAACTCAATCCCACCTCGAGATCCCGAAGCGGGGGATGCCCGTTACGATCATCACCGGATTCTTAGGCAGTGGCAAAACAACCCTGCTGAATCAAATCCTGAAAAATCGCGATGATCTCAAAGTTGCAGTGCTAGTCAATGAATTTGGAGACATCAACATTGACTCGCAGCTTCTCGTTTCGCTAGATGAAGACATGATGGAACTGAGCAACGGCTGTATCTGCTGCACAATCAATGATGACTTGATCAATGCGGTCTATCGGATCTTGGAGCGAGAAGATCGAATTGATTACATGGTAATTGAGACGACAGGGGTAGCTGATCCGTTACCGATCGTGCTTACCTTTGTTAGCTCTGAACTCAGAGACTTAACGCATCTCGATTCAATTTTGACGGTTGTTGATGCAGAGACATTCACACCGGAGCATTTTGAGAGTCAAGCTGCAATCAGCCAGATTACATATGGCGATATCATTCTGCTCAACAAAACAGATTTGGCAGGACAAGAGAAAGTTGCTGAACTCGATCATTGGATTCGTAGTACTAAAACAGGTGCAAGAGTTCTACAGACTCAGTATGGCGAGGTTCCACTACCTCTAATTTTGGATGTCGGCTACTTCCAACCCGAAGCCTATGAGGACGAACATCACCATCATCACGAACATCACGAACATCACCACCACGATCATGACCACCATCACCACCATTCCGATCACTTAGCCAATGATGGTTTTGTTTCAATGTCTTACCAGAGCGATCGACCTTTTTCGGTTCACAAATTTCAAAGCTTTCTGGATGAATTACCGATCGAGATTTTCCGTGCAAAAGGATTGCTCTGGTTCAAAGAAAGCTATCTGAAACATATCTTTCAGTTGAGTGGAAAACGGTACGACATTCAAACCGAAGAATGGCAAAAATCTCCCTCGAATCAGCTTGTGCTGATTGGTCGAAATTTAGACACTGAGCAGCTGCGACAACAGCTTGATCAATGCTTAGAGCCGATTCCTTCTAAGCTAGTTGCTCAGTAATTTCAGCTTTCACACTCCATGTTAGAGGTGAAAACCGTCAGTGCAGAACTGGCGTAATGTCCGATTGTCTACCCTTCTAGAAATAGCAACATGAACCCACAATCCTCCTCTGATCTTGTCCTGCCCGATTCGTCTGAAACGTTTGCTGCGCTTAAGACTCAATCAAAGCCACCTGTTTCCGATGCTGAAATGATGCAAGCCGTCAGGACTTTGCTGCTGGGATTGGGAGAAGATCCTGATCGAGAAGGCTTACGCGATACGCCGAAACGAGTTGTAAAAGCCTTGAAGTTCTTGACCCAAGGCTACAATCAATCGCTAGATGAATTGCTCAATGGTGCGGTCTTTCACGAGAATGCCAATGAGATGGTGTTAGTTCGTGACATCGATCTGTTTAGCTCTTGCGAACATCACATCTTACCGATTCTGGGACGCGCTCATGTTGCGTACATTCCCAATGGTAAAGTGATCGGACTGTCAAAAATCGCTCGAATTTGTGAAATGTATGCTCGACGTTTACAGGTTCAAGAGCGATTAACCAGCCAAATTGCAGATGCACTTCAGGGCTTGCTCAAGCCACAAGGCGTTGCAGTTGTCGTCGAAGCATCGCACATGTGTATGGTCATGAGAGGGGTACAAAAGCCTGGATCATGGACGGTTACCAGCGCAATGAAAGGTGTGTTTGCGGATGATGCGAAGACGCGGCAGGAATTTATGGATTTGATCCGCCATAGTCCAAAGTTTAACTAAATGCTTTGTCGAGCAATCCATATCCTTAAGCCGATTGGATTGCTCTTTCCTAATCATTTGAGTGTGCCTGCAATGCCAGAAGAATTGTCCATTCCAGAAACTCGCCTACCTGTAACCATCATTACAGGTTTTTTAGGAAGCGGAAAGACAACACTGCTCAATCAAATTCTGAAGAACTATCAGGATGTCAAAGTTGCAGTTTTAGTCAATGAGTTTGGCAGTATCAATATTGATAGTCAGCTACTTATCTCGATCGACGAAGATATGATCGAGCTTTCAAATGGCTGTATCTGCTGTACGATGAATGGCAATTTAGTAGATGCAGTTTACTCGATTTTAGAACGACGCGATCGCATTGACTATCTCATTGTCGAGACAACAGGACTCGCTGATCCGTTACCGATCGCACTAACTTTTTTAAGCACAGAACTTCGCGATTTTACCCGACTCGATTCGATCTTAACGCTGGTTGATGCTGCAACCTTTACACCTGACCACTATGAGAGTGCAATCGCGCTACAGCAAATCTGTTATGGAGATATCATCATTCTCAACAAAATGGATCTCGTTTCAGAAGATCAAGCAAACGAGCTAGAAGACTTTATCCGAGATGTCAAAGAGAAAGCGCGAGTTCTAAGAACTCAACAAGGGTATCTGCCGCTGTCACTCATTTTAGATGTGAATCTATCCCAAAACAGCTTTTATCAAGGAATCCAATCGGCTCCAGAGAGTTTAGAACAATCAAGGCAATTGCGATCGATTGAAGGATTCACGGCGGTTGCTTTCGAGAGCGATCGACCCTTTTCAGTCAAAAAGTTCCAGGAATTTCTCGACTATCAACTTCCTGAAAATGTATTTCGCGCCAAAGGCATTCTCTGGTTTTCCGAGAGTCCAGCCCGTCATATTTTTCAACTGAGTGGAAAGCGATTTCACCTTGAAGACAGCGATTGGGATGGCAAGCCTAGAAATGAAATGGTTCTAATCGGGCGTAAACTCGATGCTTTATTTCTGACGCAAACCCTGAATAATTGCCTCACCCGATGACAACGATCGATCAAAATTACCTGTGGATAGAACGCCTCAAATTTAACGAAGCAGGGTTAGTTCCAGCCATTGCTCAAGACTATCAAGATAGCTCTGTACTCATGATGGCGTGGATGAGCCGTGAATCGATCCAGCGAACGCTAGAGACAGGAGAAGCACACTACTGGAGCCGTTCTCGCGCTGAACTGTGGCATAAGGGTGCAACTTCAGGACATATTCAGAAAGTCAAAGCATTGTACTACGATTGTGATGCGGATGCTCTTCTGCTCCAAGTTGAGCAAGTGGGAAATGTTGCCTGTCACACAGGGGTAAAAAGCTGCTTTTTTAACCCTGTTCGACTTCGCGTTTAAGGCTGTTGAATCACTAAACTTTTACCCCGCTGCCTAGTCTTTGGGGCAACGCTAAATAGGCGCAAATACTGGCGTGGATATTGATGTAGAAGCTGCTCTAAAGTCGCGATCGCATCGCCTTCATGACGAGTCCTAATCAAACCACAATTTGACCAGGAATTTGCTCGAAAGCGTCTATTATCCGCCTGCTCAATTCCAATCTCTAATCCTTGAGCTAATTGATCTTGAACCCAAGCCAATGTTGCAGAATTCAAAGTTGCAGAATTTAAAGTTGTCGATCGTAGCTTTTGAGCACCATTTTCTGGTTCAGACTGTCCATCCACTTCATTCTGAATTGCAGCAATGCAAGCATTATCTTCAGCACAGAGATAACCTTGACGCAGCTTTTGATTGATACTCACCACATGACGTGCAAATGTTGAATCTGTATCCTGAACAGTTGGTAAGCGATCCGCTTGTTGCTGATGCGTGATGATAGAACCAGAAGCAATGTATCTCCCGGCTGGAATTTGAACATTCTCGATCAGCGCATGAGACATTACAATGCAGCCATTGCCCACACGAGCATTAAACACTGTAGAGCGGAAGCCAATAAAGCAATCTTTTCCCACATAAGCAGGCCCATGAATCAATGCCATGTGAGTAATCGAAGCATTCTCACCAATCCACACTGAGTAAGATTCACCATCCTCTCCCGTGATCCGCCCCTGTTCCAAACCGTGAATCACCGCGCCATCTTGAATATTCACATTTGAGCCAATGTAAAACGGCATCCCTTCATCTGCCCGAATCGAGACTCCAGGCGCGATATGAACCTGTGTGCCAATTCTCACGTCTCCAATCACGTTTGTTAATGGATGGATATAGACACTCGGATCAAGGGTTGGCTCAATTAGAGTTTGTGCCCAAGGTGTGGGTGGAGCGGGAATCGAATGAATGTCCATGTTAATATGAGAACGATTATCATTATGAAGTGTACCTGAAAGTTGCTGCTGTTCACGATCGAACTTTATCTGCCATGAGTCTTACCCTCTACAACACCCTGACGCGCCGCAAAGAACCCTTCACGCCACTCAATCGGGATCAGGTGACAATGTACTGCTGCGGAGTGACGGTATACGATGACTGCCACTTAGGTCATGCTCGTTCTTACATTGGCTGGGATGTGGTGCGGCGATATTTACAGTGGCGAGGCTATTCTGTGCGCTATGTTCAGAACTTTACGGATATCGACGATAAGATTCTGAACCGCGCGAAAGCGGAAAAGCTTGCAATGAAAGACGTAGCAGATCGCTATATTGCTGCCTATTTTCGAGACATTCGACCGTTAAACATTCTCGATGCAGATGAGTATCCTCGTGTTACCGAACATATTCCAGAGATTCATCAACTGATTCAAGCATTAGAAACCAAAGGATATGCTTACGCGATCGAGGGGGATATCTATTATGACGTGCGGCAGTTTGCAGACTACGGCAAACTGTCTGGACGATCGCTCAACCAAATGCAAGCAGGCGCAAGTAGACGAGTTGACCCTAACGATCCGGAGCGAAAAAAGCGTTATCCGGCGGACTTCGCTCTGTGGAAAGCAGCAAAATCTGATGAATCTGCTTGGGATTCTCCTTGGGGAAAAGGACGACCTGGATGGCATATTGAATGCTCTGCAATGATTCGGGCGCGGTTAGGAGGCACGATCGATATTCATGGTGGTGGTGGCGATTTAATTTTTCCGCACCACGAGAATGAAATTGCTCAATCGGAAGCTCTAACTGACCAGCCATTAGCTCGGTACTGGCTGCATAACGGCATGGTGACAGTAAACGGCGAGAAAATGTCGACGTCGCTTGGCAATTTCACCACGATTCGAGATTTACTAGACGGCAAATGGTTGGAGTATCCGCATCCAATTGATCCGATGGCGATTCGATTGTTTGTGCTACAAGCGCATTATCGTAAGCCGCTCGATTTTACGCCAAACGCGATCGAGGCTGCCGAGAAGGGTTGGCAAACACTCAAAGAAGCATTATCTCTCGATCTTCAGTTGCTTAATCTATCCCCTCAGATTCTCAGTCAGCCTGATTCAGCATCAGTAGAGCAATTTCAAATAGCATTGGACGATGATCTCAACACAGCAACAGCCCTAGCGATGCTGTTTGAGTTGGCAAAGTTACTGAAGCGAGAATTCTACTTGCGTTACTACTGTGAATCGCATAAACTATCCGACATTCAATTGGTTCAGCGATCTCAAGCCTTAATTCAACTGGCTCAAGTATTAGGTCTGGAAATTCAACAATCTCCAGCTAAATTCGCGATTGATGCAGATTGGATTGAAGCACGCCTTCAGCAGCGGCAACAAGCGCGTCAGGCTAGACAGTATGCAGAGAGCGATCGTATTCGGGATGAATTGCAATCAATGGGAATTACTATAATCGATCAACCTGGCGGATTGACTCGCTGGCATCAAACTTGATCTGGCTGCATCGTAGAGTCAGAGGATGCTTTCGAGGGGGTAGAAAATCTCTCCGGCGATAAGCTGTAAATACACAAAAAACACAGCAGCAAGAGAGCCATCGCGAACTTGGTTGAAGAGTGGGGAGTGGGGAGCTAATTGATTGAGAATGCTATAACTTCTTGAATTGTGATTGAACTAACTGACCTTGGTTGCAGTGCCCTTGTACAAATATGCGGCAACTTTCGGGGCATTTTCTAAATACAATTCTTGTACTCTAACTTGCTCAAACTGATGTTCAACTAACTCTCGAATATTCCGATTGAAGTGACATCCTCCTGCAATTTTCTTCTGAATCGGTGTGAGTCGATTTTGCCAAACTTGCACATTCGGTTCACAACTCAAGCCATGTTCAACAAAAAAGAATTTTCCTCCTGGCTTCAGGACTCGATATATCTCTGCAAGCGCTTGAGCTACATCAGGAATGCTACAGAGCGTAAAAGTACTCACGACACTATCAAAAGAACAATCCGCCATTGGCAAGTTTTCACCACTGAGAATATGGTGTTCTACGGTAATGGGAGAAGCTGCAATCCGTTTTTGAGCGATCGTATGCACGCCAGCATTTGAGTCAACTGTTACGATTTTACGAACACTCTCGGGATAGTGAGGCAAGTTCAAACCCGTTCCAAATCCAATTTCTAAGATGTCTCCTGTCACACCTGCCAAAATTGCTCGGCGATGCTTTTCTATCGCAGATGCAGAGCAAGATAAATCGATGAGATAAGGCAGAATTCGTTGTTCATAAAAACTCATATAGCCGTCCTAAATTAGTTGAGGAGTGGGGAGTGGGGGAACTTACTAGCTCTCTACTCCCTACTCTTTTTTTAGCATTTACAACTCAATCAGGATTACTACAGTGATGTTACATGCTCGATCGACGAATCAATCAAGGCACATAAACGGGCATCGGCTCAATCCCTAACTCGGCTCGCCATTCTGCAACAGGTTTCTCCCAATGATCTTCCCATTTCTGTGCCAATAGTGGTTTCGCCTTTGCACCCATGCGATAGCCTGATGCGACTCGATCGAGCAATCGATCCAACTGTTCTGGTTGATTGAGCAATGTACTCACAAAAGCTGCCGCGATTAAAATTCCAGCGAGTGGACGACGAGTTTGTGCCAATTCAAACGCTTTTAACCCAATTTCGCCAGCTACATCCACACTCATCCCGGTGACCACATGCCAGATGTCATGGGTCTGCCGCAGTCGAAACAATAAGCAAGACGCATCATCCACAACGTCCATTTTGCGGTAGAATCCTGGATCAAATCCCGAGGATGAAATGTACTGTGCAAACGCATAGCCTAAAGAGTTTGGCGGATACGTCATCAGCTTGACTAACTCTGGCTCAGATGGCGAGTAACGCTCTTTAGCAAAAGCTGCAATTTCAGGGCGATTCAGCATGTAATTTAAAGAGGCTGCCATCGTTTGAGGATGCGATCGCAAGAGCGAATCCTCAATGTCATAAATCGAGTCTGTCTGTGTTGGATCGCGCAACACATTCACAACCGACTTTAAGGTATTTAAGTAATTTAAGTTTAAACGGCGTAATTCTTTGAAATGCATAACGCTCCTGATCAAAGGTCATGCCCACCATAATCGATGGCTTCTCAAACGTCCTCGATTATTTAGCTTTCTTTTTACCTTTTTTCGCTTTCTCATCCAATGCCCCTTCGATTTTGGCATTGAATCCATACACCTGCCGCGAGCCAACTAAAGGCACAAGTGTCACTTCGCGATCGTCTCCCGGTTCAAATCGTACGGCTGTCCCTGCCGGAATATCTAACCGCATTCCACGGGCGCGATCGCGATCAAATTCCAACGCTGCATTCACTTCAAAAAAGTGAAAATGAGAGCCAACTTGAATCGGTCGATCACCTTGATTTGCAACCTGTATTGTGACCGTTTCGCGTCCTGCATTCAGTTCGATCTCGCCTTCTTCAATCAACATTTCACCGGGAATCATCGCTTGCTCCTATCGAATCGGATGATGAACTGTAACTAATTTTGTACCATCTGGAAAAGTTGCTTCGACTTGCACTTCATGAATCATCTCTGCCACACCTTCCATCACCTCATCTTGGGTGAGAAGCGTTGTGCCATAGTTCATCAATTCGGCAACCGTTTGTCCATCTCTTGCGCCTTCCAAAATTGCCGCAGAAATCAACGCCACTGCTTCAGGATAGTTCAATTTCAAGCCTCTCGCCTTACGACGCTCGGCAACCAAAGCAGCCGTGAAAATCAAAAGCTTATCTTTTTCTTGCGGTGTGAGTTGCATCGTTTCTTTCTGTCAATTAAGCCAAACAAAGACAGTTTATCAATCGAATTGCTTTGACCAAATTCTGTAATCTTGTCTAAAGGAAGTTCAGCGCATTTCCATCTGCCAAACTCTGGGAATACAGGCTGGACGCTGAAAATAAGACACCCGAATCAACTGCCAAACCGCTAGAAACCATCGGCGGGCTTCGCTGCTGGAATGTCCTCGATATCGGCACAGTAGTCCGATCGATAATCGCGTCACCCCGATCTCACCGGATGATCCCGCCCAGAGTTCTCTCGCTTTCTCGACTAATTCTGGTGTGACCACTTGCCCGATCCAAGCAAAACTTCCCACCACAGGACAACCCGCTAAGCCATGCGGACTCGCAAAATTTTCTTCGCTGCCGGGCATCCATTGACGATCGATCCAAATTGGTTTGCCCGCTTGCCAAACTTCAGTTTGCGATCGCCAATTGCCTTCGACAAATTTCTCACCCCGAGCACTGCGCCCAAATCGGGTAATCTCCCAGCCAAGCCAGTTTGCTCCCTGCGCTAAATTGATCTGCATTGTTTGCCGATAGAGCGCTTGGTTAAACACGATCGAGTCAAGCGGCAACCATTCTAAGCACGCCCCTTCGGCAACATCAACCCGAATGACCTGATGAGCCTCGCGCCCATTGGTGCGGTAAATCTTACTGGCTGCCGGAGTTGTGATCAGTGCTTGACTACCTGATGCAAGGTGGAAGTCAAAGGTTAAACGATCTCCCCCGACGATACCGCCTGCTGTGTGCATAATCACGCTATGACAAACCTCGTCGCCTTCTGGATAAAAAGGGCGCTGCACTTTTAGGGGAGCTTGCCCCTGGTTCCGAATCAGTTGAGTTTTCCCCTGGCGATATTCAAATCCCAATTGCAGGATGCCATGCCAATCGGTCGGGTTTAAATCAGGTTCAACGAGACGAGGATAATTCACGGAATAGAGCAGCTATTAAGGAGTTCATCCTTAGCTTTTCGTAAAATCGCCTCTTGTCTACAAATTCACCGAGTATTTTTACATTTGCCCCAAGAGTATGCGGTTTGGCACAGATGAATCTCTATCTCTTTTCAGATTTGATCGTTAGTGTAAAAATAAGCTGTCAACTTGTTACAAAAGGTAAAGTGAGGAGAAAAGCTTGTGCAATGGAATGTCTCTCAGTTAGCGCTACTGGCTCTCGGATCAAGTGCGATGATCGCAACGGTCGCTCAAGCCAATCCAACCAGTAACTTCACGGTCGTCGTGGGTGGCGTGCAAAATCAGCAGGGTAAAGTCTGTGTCAGCCTATTTGCCAATAGTCAGGGATTTCCGGATCGAGGAGATCGAGCTGTGCGAGCGCAATGTGTTGGGGTTGGAAAAGGGCAGACTGCTGTGACCTTCCAGAATTTGCCGTTAGGAAATTATGGGGTCGCAGTGTTTCACGATCGCAATAGTAACGGAAAGCTCGATCGCAATTTTCTCGGCATTCCCAAAGAAGGATTTGGCTTCTCACGCAATCCAACGATTCGCACAGGTGCGCCGAAGTTTAGTGAAGTTGCTGTTTTTGTCGCAGGCACAAACAATACGGCGCAGGTGCAATTGCAGTATTTGCTAGGCGGCTAACCTTTAGAAGCGATGGATTGAGCAGGCATCTGTGTCAGCGTTAGCTTTTTGGTTTGCCGGAAGTGTTTGGGCAAGAAGTAACGCCAGTTGCCTGCTTTGGTTAAATAGCGTAGGACAACTCCCATGCATTGAACTCGTTCTGCTGGAGTCAGGTCTGCCTGAAAAACCGCTTGCATAAATCCGACTGAACCACGTTCCCAGATCGAACGTTTCCGATTGCCGCTGTGCCATTGTTGCCGCTCTTTTGCTGATTGCATACACGTCGATTGCTTGAGATGAAAGCGCCGAAAGAACAGCATTTCGGGAACGTGAACGAGCCGACCTTGTAGGCTCAGTTCTGCCAAGATGACGCGATCACTGCCATAATTACTGCGCCGTAAATTCAGTTTTTTCAGCGCGCTCGAACGGATCAGACCAAAGATTTCATAAGACCAGAACGTTTTTAATACGATCGCCTCAAACCGTTCAGCCACTTCCCATGCATCGATCGGGCGAGGACTATCCGCTTTCGGAGGTTGCTCGTTGCCTGCCCAATCGATGCGTCCTGCTTCAGAAGTGCAGAGAACGACTGAGAGGTCACGGTCTAGAACTTCGATGCAGCGTTCTAAAAAGGTGGGTTTACAGAGGTCATCATGTGCTGCCCATTTGAAGTATTTGCCGCGAGAGAGTTGAAAGACGCGATCGAAGTTTTCTGCGGCTCCAATGTTGTGATCGTTACGGTAGTAGCGAATTCGAGCATCTTTTGCCGCATAGGTTTGGCAAATTTCTGCGGTGCGATCGCTCGAAGCGTTATCGCAGAGAACGAT
>VFQU01000900.1_pt1 | contig 20580 bp, 18 predicted proteins | sample 3512311 | NCBI WGS metagenome assembly VFQU01 (sample SAMN10412377, study PRJNA504923) | tailings metagenome | isolation source: Relicate 3 Philex TSF3 active mining site | place: Philippines: Tuba, Benguet | collected 2017-08-29
ATTTGGCGAAGGCGGTCGAGGCGCGCTGCTGCATCCAGTCGCCCTGGTTGACGACGATATGGACCGGCGTCCCGGCGATATTGCGGGTCCAGCGGTTTTCCAGCCGCGCCACGCCCATGCGCTGCAGCCGGTCGGCCTGGCGGATTTCGCGGGTCACGGCGACGCCGCCCTGGTTGGCTGCCATCTTCGCGCCCAGCGCGCGGGCGGAAATATCGCTGCCCACCTGAACCGGCCCGCCGCGCAGGTCGGGCCAGGCCGCCGCGGCCGCCTCCATCACCGGAACCAGCTCGGGATCGCAGACGATGATCAGCGGCTCGCCGGGGATCAGGTCGCATGCGGCGAGGGGGGCGGCCAGCGGGGCGGCGAGACCGGCGATGATCAGGGTTCTGCGGCGCATCGGGGCGAGACTATCGCGAGTTCCCGCGCCTGACAGGGGGAATCCGCATTGACCCGCCCGGCCTCCTTGCGTATATCGCCGCGCTTCCGATTACCCGGCGTGCGGAGCGGACTTCGCGCGCCTGTCCGACCAAGGCTTAAGAGACCAACATGGCCAATAACCCCGGCGCCAAGAAGGCGATCCGCAAGATCGCTCGTCGCACCGAAGTGAACAAGGCGCGCCGCTCGCGCGTCCGCACCTTCCTGCGCAAGTTCGAAGAGGCCGTCACGGCCGGCGACGTGGGCGCCGCCAAGTCGGCTTTCGTCGAGGCCCAGTCCGAGCTGATGCGGGCGGTCTCCAAGGGCGTGGTTCACAAGAACACCGGCTCGCGCAAAGTGTCGCGCCTGCACGCTCAGCTGAAGAAGCTCTCGGCCGCCTGATTTTCAGGCGCCAAAGCCAACTCTCTGAATTTATTGAAGTTTTGAAGCCGCCCGGGCGCCTCGTCCGGGCGGCTTTCGTTCGCCCCCTGACGGTCCTGGTGCGACCTGTTAACTCAGTCGCCGGAGGGCCTTCGGGGCTTTTCCCTTGCCGCGCGAGGGGTCCTCGCGAGTCAACAGAAATATCCGCGTGCGGCGGCAAATTTCCTGTTTGACCCCCCCGGAAACGGGGGCCTAAGGTTTCTTTCTCAGCGCTTCCTCCCACCCATTTTCCGGGGTCTTCGGGACGACAGCGGCGGATGACTCACATCCGCCGTTCGGGGGAGATTTGCGCCGGGCGCCGGGGCTTCGTCTTTGGGGGGCGAAGGTCAGGGATCACGACTTAAAGACGACGCAACAAGAAGAAGACGGTGGGATTGGCAATGAATTCGGGTGGGCTGAGCATGACCTCTACCGCGCCGGCGATCACGGTCTGGGGCAAGGCCTGTACGGCGCTGCGCCGTGAGCTCGGCGAGGCGGACTTCGGCTCCTGGCTGGCCCAGGCCGCGCTGCGGGAAGGTCCCGACGGCGCCCTGGTGCTGGTCACGCCGACCGGCGTGGCGCGCGACTGGATCCGTCGCAACGCCTGGCGCCGCATTTCCGAGCTGTGGGCCCAGAACGACCCCGAGGGTCGCCGGCTGGACCTCAAGTCGCGCATGGAGTTCGAGGCCCAGGGCGGCCAGGTGGTGGCCCAGGTCATCGAGCTGGCCGATCCGGTCTCCACCGACCTGCCCGAGGTCGCCCCGACGCCCGGCGCCAAGGCCGCGCGCGGCCACGGGCTGCAGGACCGCTTCACCTTCGACACCTTCGTGCCGGGCCCGGCCAACGAGTTCGCCCACGCCGTGGCGCGCCGCGTCGCCACCTGGGCCGATGGCCACTTCAATCCCGTCGTCTTCCACGGCCCCTACGGCTTCGGCAAGACGCACCTGCTGAACGCCATGGCCTGGGAGGCCATGAAGAACGCGCCGGACAAGCGGGTGGTCTACCTGACCGCCGAACGCTTCCTGTCGACCTTCGTGCGGGCGGTGATGGATCGCCAGACCAGCGTCTTCAAGGAAGAGCTGCGGGCGGCCGACCTGCTGCTGATCGACGACGTGCATTTCGTCGGCGGCAAGCAGTCGACCCAGGAAGAGCTGTTCCACACCCTGACCGCCCTGATGGAGGACGGCCGCCGGGTGGTGTTCTCGGCCGACCGGCCGCCCTCGGCCCTGACCGAGATGGACGCCCGCCTGCGCAGCCACCTGTCGGCCGGGCTGGTCTGCGGCCTGGAGCCGGCGGACCGCTCGCTGCGGGTCGGCATCCTGGAGCGCAAGATCGAGCAGCTGGGTCGCCAGCAGGGCTTCTCGGTCCAGGCGCGCGCCGAGGTGCTGCAGTTCCTGGCCGACCGGTTCACCGACTCCATCCGCGAGCTGGAAGGGGCGCTGAACACCCTGATCGCCCGCGCCGGCGAGGATGTCCGCACCCTGTCGCTGGACGAGGCCCAGACCATCCTGCGGCCGCACCTGCGCGGTGCCGAGAAGCGGGTCACCGTCGACGACATCCAGAAGGCGGTGGCCGAGCACTACGGCCTGCGCCAGGCCGACCTCCTGAGCGAGCGCCGCAACCGCGCCATCGCCCGCCCGCGCCAGGCGGCGATGTGGCTGGCCAAGCAGATGACCACCCGCTCGCTGCCCGACATCGGCCGGCGCTTCGGCGGCCGCGACCACACCACGGTGATCCATGCGGTGCGCCGCATCGACGAGCTGAAGGTGGATGACGCGGTCCTGGCCCGCGACCTCGAGACCCTGGCCCGCAAGCTGCGCGGCTAGAGCCGGGCGGGTTCAGATGGTTCCATCTGAACCCTGAGGCCGCGCCCTAGCGCCCGCCGACGCCGTACTGGCGGAAGTAGTCGACCATGCGCCGCCAGCCGTCCTGCGCCGCCTGGGCGTCGTAGGTCGGGCGATAGTCGGCGTGGAAACCGTGCTGGGCGTCCGGATAGACGATGATGTCGCTGCCCGTCTTGCGGGTGCGCACCAGCACCTCCTTCATCTTCTCGACGTCCTCCAGCGGGATGCCCTGGTCCTTGCCGGCGTAGAGGCCGAGCACGGGACACTTGAGCACGCCCGCCAGCTCCAGCGGCCATTCGCGCTCGGGCTCGCTGAGGAACTGGCCGTCGGCCGGCCGGGTCAGGCGGCCGTACCAGGCCACGCCGCAGCGGAAATAGCGGTAGCGCTCGCAGGCCAGCCAGGTGACCGCCCCGCCCCAGCAGTAGCCGGTGATGGCCATGGCGCGGCTGTCGGCGAAGCGCTGCTGGCCGAGCCAGGCCACGGTCGCCTCGAGATCCCTCATCACCTGCTGGTCGGAGGCCGCCGAGACGATGCGGCGGATCTCGGCGAAGTCCGTCACCGGGGCCGGATCGCCCGCCCGCACGAAGAAGTCGGTGGCGATCGCCACATAGCCCAGCTTGGCCAGCCGGCGGCAGACATCGCGGATGTACTCGTGGACGCCGAACACCTCGGAGATGACGACCACCACCGGGTGGCGGCCCCGGCGGTCGGGCCGGGCGACATAGGCGGGGATCGGGCGATCGAACGAGGGGATCATCTCGACCCCGGTGACCAGGCCGACGTCGTCGGTGGTGATCGGCGCCGCCTGGGCGCTGAACGCGGCCGCCGCGTAGCCGGCGAAGAAGACGCCGCCGAACAGCCGTCGCGAGAGGTGAAAGTCCTGCGGTTCCGGACCTTCCGGACGCGTGAGATTGATCATGGCCTAGGCCTCCCAGCCATCGGTCGCGAGGACCGTCCTGGCTATTACCCTAGAGCAGGGTTCGGCCCGATGGAACCGGACGGGGCCTCGCGGACGCCTTCAGGCCGGCATGGCGCGGCGCAGGGTGAGGTTGATCCGCCCGCCGCCGGGCAGCAGGCTGGAGGAGCCGGAGAGGATGCGGTCGACCCCGTGCCAGGCCAGCCGGCCGGCGCCCGACATCACCAGGACATCCCCCGATGCGAGCCGGACCTGCCCGGTCGGATCGCTCCGCCGGACCCCGCCCAGCCGGAACAGGGCGGTGTCGCCCAGCGAGACCGAGACCACCGGAAAGGCGAAGTCGGCCTGGTCGCGATCCTGGTGCAGGCCCATCCTCGCGTCCGGCCCGTAGAGGTTGACCAGGCAGGCGTCGGGCGGAACCTCCGCATGACCGTGGCGGCGCCAGAGATCGAGCAGCACCGGCGGCATTTCCGGCCAGGGCCGACCGGTCGCCGGATGGGCCGCCTGATAGCGATAGCCGCCAGCGTCGGAGACCCAGCTCAACGGCCCAGCCCGCTCATCGCCACGCTCATCGCGCGGCCGCCGCGGGTGGCGTAGCGGGCGGCGGGCGCGGCCTCGAGCGCCGCCAGGACCCGCGCCGCCAGGGCTTCCTGAGCGGGCCGGTTCAGGGCTTGCGGAAGCAGCCGGACCCCTTCGCTCAAGCTGATCACTGGACAGCGCCTCTCTCACAGGGCAAAGCCCCACCGCAATTGGGGTTTTCCCCTTGCGGCTCGCCCGCGCCATCCCATATGGCGACTCGAAACGGCGCTTTCCGCAAACGGAAAGTTCCACCATCCACCACCGGCCGGCAGGCCACCCACTCTGGAGGGGTCGGAGCAGGAAGACCGGGGGCGCTGAACCGTCAGGCCCCGACATGTTCCGTCCGCCAATGCAGGAGCGAAAGACGACCAGATGAGCAAGATCATCGGCATTGACCTGGGCACCACCAACTCTTGCGTCGCCATCATGGACGGCAAGAACCCCAAGGTGATCGAGAACGCCGAAGGCGCCCGGACCACCCCGTCGGTGGTCGCCATCCAGGAGGACGGCGAGCGTCTCGTCGGCCAGCCGGCCAAGCGCCAGGCGGTCACCAACCCGACCAACACCTTCTTCGCCATCAAGCGTCTGATCGGCCGCCAGTTCAACGATCCGGTGGTGGCCAAGGACAAGGACATGGTCCCCTACGAGATCGTCAAGGGACCGAACGGCGACGCCTGGGTGCGGTCGCACGGCAAGGACTATTCGCCGCAGCAGATCAGCGCCTTCACCCTGCAGAAGATGAAGGAAGCCGCCGAGCAGCACCTCGGCGAGACCGTCACCAAGGCGGTGATCACGGTTCCGGCCTACTTCAACGACGCCCAGCGCCAGGCGACCAAGGACGCCGGCAAGATCGCCGGCCTTGAAGTCCTGCGCATCATCAACGAGCCGACCGCGGCGGCCCTGGCCTACGGCCTGGAAAAGAACGACGGCAAGAAGATCGCCGTCTACGACCTCGGCGGCGGCACCTTCGACGTCTCGATCCTGGAGATCGGCGACGGCGTCTTCGAGGTGAAGTCGACCAACGGCGACACCTTCCTGGGCGGCGAGGACTTCGACCTGCGCGTCGTCGACTACCTGGCCGACGAGTTCAAGAAGGAAACCAGCGTCGACCTGCGCAAGGACAAGCTGGCCCTGCAGCGCCTGAAGGAAGAGGCCGAGAAGGCCAAGAAGGAGCTGTCCAGCGTCACCCAGTACGAGGTCAACCTGCCGTTCATCAGCATGAACGCGTCGGGCCCGCTGCACCTCAACATCAAGCTGTCGCGCGCCAAGCTGGAGGCCCTGGTCGAAGACCTGGTCGCCCGCACCATCGCGCCCTGCGAACAGGCCCTCAAGGACGCCGGTCTGAAGAAGACCGACATCGACGAGGTGGTCCTGGTCGGCGGCATGACCCGCATGCCCAAGGTCGTCGAGGCGGTGAAGGAGTTCTTCGGCCGCGAGCCCCACAAGGGCGTGAACCCGGACGAGGTCGTGGCCCTGGGCGCCGCGGTCCAGGCCGGCGTTCTGCAGGGCGACGTCAAGGACGTGCTGCTGCTGGACGTCACGCCGCTGACCCTGGGCATCGAGACCCTGGGCGGGGTGTTCACCCCGCTGATCGAACGCAACACCACCATCCCGACCAAGAAGAGCCAGACCTTCTCGACCGCCGACGACAACCAGTCGGCCGTGACGATCCGGGTCTTCCAGGGCGAGCGTCCGATGGCGGCCGACAACAAGCTGCTGGGCCAGTTCGACCTGGCCGGCATCCCGCCGGCGCCGCGCGGCATTCCGCAGATCGAGGTCACCTTCGACATCGACGCCAACGGCATCGTCCATGTGACCGCCAAGGACAAGGCGACCAACAAGGAACAGGCCATCCGCATCCAGGCCAACGGCGGCCTGTCGGACGCCGACATCGAGAAGATGGTCCAGGAAGCCGAGGCCAACAAGGCCGAGGACGAGAAGCGCAAGGCGTTCGTCGAGGCGCGCAACCAGGCCGAGGGCGCGCTGCACTCGACCGAGAAGGCGCTGGCCGACCATGGCGACAAGATCGGCGCGGACGACAAGTCGGCGATCGAACAGGCCATGACCGACCTCAAGAGCGCGCTGGAAGGCGATGACGCCGAGGCCCTGCAGGCCAAGACCCAGGCTCTGCTGCAGGCGTCGATGAAGCTCGGCGAGGCCATGTACAAGGCCCAGCAGGGCGAGGCCCCGGCCGACGGCCAGCCCGAACAGGCGCAGGACGACACCGTCGTCGACGCCGAGTTCGAGGAAGTCGACGACGACAAGAAGTCGGCCTGATCGTGACGGCCCTCGCGGCCATCCAGGGCGAGCGCGCCCGCTCCGCCGGTCCCGGTCCGGGACTTGCGGCGGCGGGCGCCGCCCACCACCTCCAGACATTGATGCGTTAGGGTCCGAAAGCCGCCATGCGCGACTACTACGACATCCTTGGCGTGGCGCGGGGTTGCGACGACGCAGCCCTGAAGTACGCCTTCCGCAAGATGGCCATGGAGCATCACCCCGACCGCAACGGCGGTTGCGAGGATGCGGCCTCGCGGTTCAAGGAAATCAACGAAGCCTATTCGATCCTGTCGGACCCGCAGAAGCGCGCCGCCTATGACCGCTTCGGCCATGCCGGCGTCAACGGCATGGGCGGCGGCGGCGGCCAGGGCGGCGGTTTCCACGACGTCCACGACATCTTCAACGAGGTCTTCGGCGAGGCGTTCGGCGACATGTTCGGCGGCCGGGGCGGCCGTCGGTCGAGCAACGGGCCGGCGCGCGGCGCGGACCTGCGCTACGACCTCGAGATCAGCCTCGAGCAGGCCTATTCGGGCTCGGACGTCGAGATCCGCGTGCCGGCCTCGATCACCTGCGAGACCTGCGACGGGTCGGGCGCCAAGCCGGGCACCAACCCGACCGTCTGCGGCAGCTGCGGCGGCGCCGGCCGGGTGCGCGCCACCCAGGGCTTCTTCTCGATCGAGCGCGCCTGTCCCCGCTGCGGCGGCTCGGGCCGGATCATCATGGACCCCTGCAAGAGCTGCAGCGGCGCCGGCCAGGTGCGCAAGGAGCGCACCCTGTCGGTCCGCATCCCGGCCGGGGTCGACGACGGCGCCCGCATCCGCCTGGCCGGCGAGGGCGACGCCGGACAGCGCGGTGGTCCGCGCGGCGATCTCTACATCTTCCTGTCGGTGACGCCGCACGAGCTGTTCGAGCGCGACGGGCTGGACCTGCTGTGCACCGTGCCGGTGCCGATGTGCACCGCCGCGCTGGGCGGCGACATCGAGGCCCCCTGCCTGACCGGCGGCGAGAACTGCGACGGCGACTGCCGCATCCGGGTCAAGGTTCCCGAAGGGGTCCAGACCGGCAAGACCGTGCGCATCAAGGGCAAGGGCATGCCGTCCCTGCGCTCGCGCGAGCGGGGCGACCTGGTGGTCGAGCTGTTCGTCGAGACCCCGACGCACCTGACCGCCCGCCAGAAGGAGCTGATGGCCGAGTTCGCCGACCTGTGCAGCGAGCAGCATCACCCCAAATCCGCCAACTTCCTGGGCAAGGCCAAGAAGTTCTGGGCCGGCGTGACCGGCGCCTGACGATCGCGCCCGGCGGGTTTTCCCCCGCTCCGGTCTGGTCCAGTATGCGCCGCCCCCGCGTTCCTGGGGGCCGTGCCCGAGAGGAGCGTCGATGCCGACCGTAACGCGCCGCGCGCCGCCCCCTGTTGCTTGGCTCCCTGCGACCTGGCTTCTGGGTCTGCTGATCCTCGTTCTCGCCGCCGGTCCGGTGCTGGCCCAGGGCGCCTGGCGCACCCATCGCGACGCCAAGTTCGGCTATTCGGTCGACTTCCCCGGCGTGCCCAGCGTGACCCAGGAAACCACCGATTCCGGGGCGGTGATGGACATTACCAGCATCGAGGCGGGCACGACCGGCGCCTTCCTGGTCATCGTCACCGTCACCGACGCCCGCGTGCCGCCAGCCCGGGCGCTGGACAACGCCACCACCGCCGCCGTCGCCGCCGTCGACGGCCAGCTTGTCAGCGCCACCGACCTGACCGTCGGCGGCCAGCCGGCGCGGGACCTGGTCATCCGCTCCGAGGCGCAGAACGGGATGATCCGCTCGCGCATGGTGTTCAAGGGGCCGGTCTTCTACCAGGTGATGGCCGTCGGGCCGCTCGATGCGCCCCTGCCCAGCGCCGACCGCTTCGTCGGCTCGTTCCGCTTCCTGGAGACCGAGGCCGCCCCGGCCGACAAGGCTGCTTCGCCCGACGCCAGGGCCAGGGCCCCGGCCGAGAAGGCGCCCGCGGAGAAGGCGCCGAATCCGGCCGCCGCCGACTGATCCCGGCCGGTAGAATTCGATAACCAAATCAGGGCAAGGAAGCGGCCATGACCGCCGACTCCGATCCCGTCGATCTCGCCGCCCAGCTGGCCTCGCGCCTGTGCCACGACTTCATCAGTCCGGTCAGCGCCATCGTCTCGGGCCTCGACCTGCTCGAGGACCCGAACGCCCAGGACATGCGCGACGACGCCTTGGCGCTGATCGCCCAGAGCGGCCGCAAGCTGGCCGACCACCTGGCCTTCTGCCGGGCCGCGTTCGGCTCGGCGGCGACCACCGAGGTGTTCGACAGCCGCGAACTGAACACCCTGGCCCAGGGCGTGTTCGCCCACATGAAGGCCGACCTCGACTGGCAGGTGGCCAGCGCCGGGCTGAACAAGCCGGCGGCGCGCTCGGCCCTGAACCTGGCCCAGATCGCCGGGACCGCCCTGATCAGCGGCGGCGCGGTGACCGTGCAGGCGGCCGAGGCCGACGGCCGGGTGGCGCTCAGCGTCACGGCCAGCGGCCCGCGCATGCGGCTCAAGCCCGAGATCGCCGGCGGCCTGCGGGGCGAGCCCCGGGGCGAGGCCATGGGCGGCGCCTGGATCCAGGCCTACTACGTCCACTGCCTGGTGACCCAGGCCGGCGGCCAGATCGCGGTGGAGCATGACGATCAATCGGCCACCCTGGCCGCCTGGGTTCCGGCCTGAAAATCTTAACGGCCCCAACCCTCTCTTAACCGACGCGGCGCACAAACGGGTCGGGGCAAGGAGCGTTTCGCGTCGTGAAGACCTGTCTGGTGGTCGATGACAGCCGGGTGATCCGGAAAGTGGCCCGCCGCATCCTGGAGGACCTCGGCTTCGAAATCGCCGAGGCCGGAGACGGGATGGAGGCGCTGGCCTGGTGCCGCGCGGCCATGCCCGACGCGATCCTGCTCGACTGGAACATGCCGGTGATGAACGGCATCGAGTTCCTGCGGCTGCTGCGGGCCGAGCCCGGCGGCGACCAGCCGCGGGTGATCTTCTGCACCGTCGAGAACGACCCGGAACAGATCCGCGAGGCGCTGGACGCCGGGGCGGCCGAATACATCATGAAGCCGTTCGACGGCGACATCATCGAGGCGAAGTTCGCCGAGGCGGGCCTGGCATGAGCCCCTCGGACGTCGAGCTGTTCGCCGCCCTGGCCAAGGCCCGCGCCGGGCTGAAGGTCGATCCGGCCAAGACCTACCTGATCGAGAGCCGGCTGGCGCCCCTGGCCCGCCGCGAGGGCTTTCCGGGCATTCCCGAGATGGCCGCCGCCCTGCGCTCGCAGCGGGACGAAAAGCTCATCTGGGCGGTGGTCGAGGCCCTGGCGCTGAACGAGACCGCCTTCTTCCGCGACCGCGCCCCGTTCCAGCTCCTCAAGCGCGAGATCCTGCCGACCCTGGCGCGGCTGCGCGGCGACCAGCCGATCCGCATCTGGAGCGCCGCCTGCTCGACCGGCCAGGAGGCCTACAGCCTGGCGATCCTGGCCGAGGAGGCCGAGGGCCTGCCGCCGGGAACCCGCATCGAGATCTACGGCTCGGACCTGTCGGAGCGCGCGCTGGAGAAGGCCCAGGCGGGCCTCTACACCCAGTTCGAGGTCCAGCGCGGCCTGCCGATCCGCCAGCTCATCACCCACTTCGAGAAGGTCGAGGAGAGCTGGCGGCTGACCCCGCGCATCCGCCAGCGCGTTCGCTGGCGGCGGGTCAACCTGATCGCCGACCTCAATCTGATGGGCCAGTTCGACATCATCCTGGCCCGCAACGTCGTCAGCGCCATGGAGCCGGCCTATCGCCGTCGCGTGCTGGAGAGCCTGGCCGCCCTGCTGCCGCCGGACGGGCTGATGCTGCTGGGCGCGGGCGAGCAGGCCGAGACGGCGACCCAGGCCCTGCGCCCGGTCACCGGCCGCGCCGGCCTCTACGTGCGCAACCCCGCCTTCCGCCAGGCCGCCTGATACGCGCCACATCCCGCGCGCTGGGATAGACCTCGCTCGGGCACGCGGGGGGAGACAGCCGCCGACGGGCCTGCTAGGCGGCGATCATGGCCGCCGGCGAACCCCTGATCCACTGCGTCCGCATCCCCAAGAGCGGCTCGACCAGCCTGTCACGGATGGTCGAGGCGGCGTTCGAGGGGCGCGGCCGCTTCTACCTGCCTGACACCTTGCGCCGCGAGGCCGCGCTCAGCGCCTGGCAGGCGTTCCGGCTGCGGCGCAGCCAGACCCAGAACCTGGTCAAGCGCGTCGGCGTCGCCAGCCTGCCGGCCGCCTTCGCCCGCATCGACGCCGAGGCCAAAGGCGGCGAGCTGATCCTGGGCGGTCACAGCGATCATGGAACCGTGCGCCGCGCCCTGAAGACGCCGGCGCGCTTCGTCACCCTGCTGCGGGACCCGGCCGCGCGGGCTCTGTCCGACTACAACTACGCCCGGGCCGGCTACCTGAAGAAGAAGCCCTGGCAGCGGTTCGACGCCCATATCCTGGCCAAGATGGCGGCCCGCTACGACTTCGCCGGCTTCCTCGACTACCAGCTCGACCATCGCGAGGCCTTCGAGGACATCGCCTGCGCCTTCGTCGGCTGGGAGAAGGGCGCGGACCTGGATGCCTGGCTGGCCGACAACCTGTGGGACTGGGGCGTGCTGGAGAAGGCCGACGCGCTGGCCGCGCGCATCGGCGAGCGGACCGGCCGCCCGGCCGCCTTCGGGCGGCACAACGCCACCGGCCGGCTGGAGAAGGCCGAGGTCTCGGCGGCCGAGCGCTCACGCATCGACCGGCTCTACGCCCGCGACCACGAACTCTACGCGGCGGCCGAAGCGGCCGGCTGACCCGCTGGACGGCCCGCCCGTTCGGGCGCAACCTCCCGGGCAGGGAGGAGTAGCATCATGCGTAGACAGATTCTGGCCCTGGCGCTCGTCGCCGGGATCGCCGCCGGTCCTCAGGTGATGGCCCAGGATGGCGAGGTCGGGGAACTGGTCGTCACGGCGCAGATGCGCGACGAGTATGATCCGCGGGCCACGCCGGCCATCGTGCTCAAGCGGCGCGCCGACAACCTGATCACCGAGATCAGCGTCGTCTGCGACACCCGCGACCCGGCCCAGCGCCGCGCCGAGCTGCGCACCACCCTGCGCAACCTGATCCGCGCCGCCGAGAAGGACCCGGCCATCGAGCTGGGTTTGGGCGAGGAGGTCGTCGGGCGCTTCGACGAGACGATGATCGACACCATCATTGGGCCTTTCCCGAAGCCCGACACGGAAGCAGCGCGGCTGATCGTCAAGACCCGCATCCAGCCCGGCGACACGCTGGACGGCGCCACCGGCCGCATCAAGGCCTTCGCCAAGGCCACGCCCAAGGCTGGCCGCACCGAAATCCTGCTGACCGAGGACTGGAACCTGACGCTGATCCGGCCCGACCAGTACCGGGGCCAGATCATCGATCTGGTGGCGAAGGACTCGCTGCAGACGGCCGGCGCCTTCGGCCCCGGCTACGGGGTGCAGGTCGAGGGGCTGAACCTGCCGGTGTCCTGGTACCAGTCCGGCCCGCTCGAGCTGTCGCTGTTCATCCCTTACAAGATGTCGGTCCGGCGCGGGGAATAGGAGCCAGGCGCTCCTACTTCCCGCCGAACACCTCGCGCAGGAACAGGGTCTCGGCCTCGCGCTGGGCGTCGATGTTCTGCTTCTTGCGGAAGCCGTGGCCCTCGTCGCCGGCCAGCATGTACCAGACCTGGCCGCCGCCGGCCCGGACCTTGGCGACGATCTGCTCGGCCTCGGTCCAGGGCACGCGCGGGTCGTTGCGGCCCTGGATGACGAACAGCGGCTTCTTCATCCTGTCGGTCAGGTTCAGCGGCGAGATTTCGTCGAAGACCTTGCGCATCGCCGGATCCCGCTCGTCGCCGTACTCGGCCCGGCGCAGGTCGCGGCGATAGCCTTCGGTGTTCTGCAGGAAGGTGGTGAAGCTGGAGATGCCGACGATGTCGATGGCGCCGGCCAGCCGGTCCGAATAGGCGGCCAGCGAAGCCAGGACCATGAAGCCGCCGTAGGAGCCGCCGTAGACCACCACCCGCTCGGGATCGAGGTCGGGCTGGGTGGCGATCCAGTCCAGCAGGGCGCCGATGTCCTTGACGCTGTTCTGCCGCAGCGGACCGTTGTCGAGCTTGACGTAGGTCTTTCCGTAGCCGGTCGAGCCGCGCACGTTGGGGGCGATGGTCACCGCGCCCAGCTCGGCCGCCCAGTACTGGCGACGGGTGTTGAAGCCCGGGCGGTCCTGGCCTTCCGGGCCGCCGTGGATGTCGATGATGACCGGGGCGCGGCTCTCGATCTTGGCCGGCTTGTAGACCCAGGCCGGGACGGTCAGGCCGTCGAACGACTTGAAGGTGACCAGTTCCGGCTCGCGCAGGGCCGACAGGTCGAGCCCGCCGGACTCGCTGTAGGTCCAGCGGGTCAGCTCGTTGCTCTCGGGCTTGAACACCCATACGTCGGCCGGCGAGGTCGCCGCGTTCAGGCCGATGGCCAGGCTCTGGCCGTCGGGCGAGAACTTCAGCGCCGTCAGCACGCCCACGGGGAGCTGCGGCTGGGGCATCGCGCGGCGGGTGCGGAAGTCCTGCACCGTGACCTTGGACCGGCCGCCCTCGTTGATCGACCAGGCCAGCAGGCGGCCGTCTGGCGACAGTTCGAACGACTCGACGTCCCAGCTCAGGTCGCCGGGCGTGACCGGCGTGATCCGGCCGCTGGCCAGGTCGATCTCGACCAGCCGCTTGAAGTCGCCGCCCTGGTCGCTGGCGACCAGGATGGACTTGCCCTCGGGGGTGAAGACGCCGCCGCTGTAGGAGACCGGCTTCTTGCCGGGGTTCAGTTCGCGGACCTTGCCGGTGGCGATGTCCAGCAGGAACAGCTTGCTCTCGTTGACCGAGATGTAGCGGCTCATCAGCAGGCTCTTGCCGTCAGGCGACAGGGCAAGCGGGGCGGTGGCGCCCTGGGCCTCGAAGATCACCTTGCGACTGGCCGGGTCGGACGGCGACATGGCGATGATGTCGTAGTCCGGATCACCCGCGTTGACGCGGGCCCAGACGGCCAGCGAGCCGTCCTTGGCGAAGACCAGCGACTGGTTGCGGCTGCCCGGGTCGGAGATCCGCATCTCCTCGCCGCCGAGGCTCGCCATGTAGATCTGGTAGTACTCGTCCCCGCCGGTGTCGCGGGTGAACACATAGCGGTCCTTCGACCCGGGCACGGTCTCGGCGCCGGCGATCGGCTCGTCGAAGAAGGTCAGCTGGGTGCGGTCGGCGCCGGGCGCGGCGACCCGGTGCAGCTGGGCGGTCTGGCCGAACCGGGTGGTGATCAGCATCGAGCCGTCGGGCATCCAGTCCTGGAAGGCGGCGCTGCGGGCGTTCTGGTAGCGGCGCAGGCGCTCGCGCACCTCGGGCGGCGTCTCCGGGACGTTCTCGAGCGTCAGCGTCCCGACCTGCCGGCGCTGGACGGCCTGGGCGCTGGCCTCGGCCGGCGCCGCGGTGGTCTGGGCCTGGGCCAGGACCGGGGCGGTGAGGGCCGCCAGGGCCCCCGAAAGCAGGAAACTGCGGCGGATCATGGCTTTCGCCCCCATCACCTCAAACCTCACGCGGGATCGTATTCGCTGACCAGGTGGCCGGGCGCCACCTCCTTCAACTGTGGAATGTAGACCGGCGCGGTCGGATCGACCGGCAGGGCCGACGGCATGAAACGCAGCGCGGCCTTCGGATCGAGCGGCGAGGGCGGCTCGCCGGTCAGCCGGATGCGCTTGCGGTTGCGTTCGATCGCCGGGTCGGGGATCGGTGCGGCCGACAGCAGGGCCTTGGTATAGGGATGCTGGGGATCGGCGTAGATGCGCTCGCGGCTGGCCTGCTCCATGACCCGGCCGAGATACAGAACCATGACCCGGTGGCTGATCTCGCGGACCACGGCCAGGTCGTGGCTGATGAACATCATCGCCAGGCCCATCTCCTTCTGCAGGTTGATGAGCAGGTCGATGATCTGGGCCCGGATCGACACGTCGAGGGCGCTCACCGCCTCGTCGCAGATGACCAGCTTGGGCTTGAGGATCATGGCGCGGGCGATGCCGACGCGCTGGTTCTGGCCGCCCGACAGCTCGTGCGGATAGCGGTTGATCAGCGTCGGCGACAGGCCGGCCCGCTCCATCATCGCCGCCGCCTCCAGCTCCCGCTGGCGGCGATCGAGGTCGGGGCGGAAGACGCGCAGCGGCTCGGCGATGGAATCGCCGATGGTCGAGCGCGGGTCGAGGCTGGCCAGCGGGTCCTGGAAGACGATCTGCAGGTCCTTGCGCTCCTTGCGCATGGCCGCCTCGTCGGCGTGGCTGATGTCGCGGCCCATGACCGTGACCGTGCCGCCGGTCTCGCCGCCGCCGGCCGGCAGCAGGCGCAACACCGCCCGGCTGAGGGTGGACTTGCCGCAGCCGCTTTCGCCGACGACGCCCAGCGTCTCGCCCTGGCGCACCTCGAAGTCGACGCCGTCGACGGCGCGCAGCATGACCTTCTTGCCCATCAGGCCCTGGCGCACGGGGAACCAGACCTTCACGTCCTTGCCGCTGACCACCACCGGCGCGTCGGGCGCGACCGGGTCCAGCGTCGGGCGACCGCCGCGATCATCGCGATCGAGCCGCGGAATCGCCGCCAGCAGGGCCTTGGTGTAGTCGGTGCGGGGCTCGGCGAAGAGGCTGGTCGCGGCGCCTTCCTCGACATAGGCCCCGTCCTTCATGACGCAGACCCGGTCGGCCAGCCGGGCGATGACGCCCATGTCGTGGGTGATCAGCACCAGGGCGGTCCCGGTCTCGCGCTGCAGCTCGGCCATCAGGTCGAGGATCTCGGCCTGCACCGTCACGTCCAGCGCCGTCGTCGGCTCGTCGGCGATCAGCAGGCGCGGGTTGCAGGCCATGGCCCCGGCGATCATGACCCGCTGGCGCATGCCGCCCGACAGCTCGTGCGGGTACTGTTGCAGCCGGCGGGCGGCCTCGGGGATGCGGACATGGTCCAGCCACTCCCGCGCCTGCTTCTTCGCCGCCTCGTCCGACAGGCCCAGATGCAGCCGCAGCGGCTCGGCGATCTGCTCGCCGATCTTCACGTGCGGGGTCAGGGCCGTCAGCGGGTCCTGGAAGATCATCGTCATCTTCGAGCCGCGGATGGCGTTCAGCTCGCGCGGCTTCAGCCCCAGCAGCTCCCGCCCCTCGAAGGTCGCCGAGCCGGTCGCCTTCCCGTTCTGGGCCAGCAGGCCCATGACCGTCATGAAGGTCTGGCTCTTGCCCGAGCCGCTTTCGCCGACGACGCCGAGGCACTCGCCCGGCGCCACATCGAGGGACACCCCCCGCACCGCCTCGACGGCGCCGTCCGGCGTGTCGAAGGTCACCTTGAGGTCTCGGATGGAAAGCACCGGCGCGGAAGAACTGGACACGGGTCGGGAAGCTCCGGGTGAAGGACCGGCGCACAGTAGCGATTGGCGGCTGTCGCGCAAATGAACGTCATCGGCGCGCCCTGAGGCGGCTGCGTTGCTTGGTCGCGGGGCGAATCCCCGATTCGGGTCGGGAAACCGCTGTCAGGTCATTCAGAATCCGTTTTCAGTCGTCATGTTAGTGTCGTGTTGCTTAGTCGGGGATGTCGCATGATGCGGCCATATGAACTCTGGCGTCTGTCACCGCTGGCTGGCGGTGGACCGTCAACGCTGATCCAGCTGGCCATCGCGGCCGCGCCCTGGGCCCTGGTGGCCGTCCTGGCCCTGGCCATGCTGGCGCGATAGGGCCGGAGACGACCACCGCTCCCGGCCGAACGCTGTTGGCCCACGGCTTGCAGGGCCCGCCGCGAATATGAGCGGGGGTACCATGGATCGTCCCTTCTGGAGACGTCACGCCGACATCGGCCTCAAGGCGCGCCGCCCGGCCGCCCGGGTCATCGTCCTGGCCAACGAGAAGGGCGGCGCCGGCAAGTCGACCCTGGCGGCCCTGATCGCCACGGCCATGCTGTATCGCGGCCGCCGCGTCGCCATCATCGACACCGACCTGCGCCAGCAGAGCCTCAGCCGCTTCTTCGCCAACCGCCGCCACTGGCTGCCGGCCGCCGGCGTCGAGGCCCCCGTGCCGCTGGAGTACAAGCTGGCCGAGGACACCGCCGCCCTGGCCATGGCCGATCCGGCCGAGGCGGTCAGCCGCTTCGAGGAGGCCGTCTCCCTGGCCATGAGCGACGCCGAGCTGGTCGTCGTCGACACTCCCGGGGCCGACACCCCGGTGTCCCGCTCGGCCCATCTGCAGGCCGACATGATCGTCACCCCGATGAACGACAGCTTCGTCGACTTCGACATGCTGGGCCAGATCGACCCCATGACGCTCGAGCTGCTGCGGCCCTCGCTCTACACCCGGGTGGTGCAGGAAGCCCGCGCCACCCGCGCCCGGCACGAACGCGAGACCGACTGGGTCGTGCTGCGCAACCGGCTGGCGCCGACCGAGGTGCGCAACCGCGAGCGCCTGACCCAGGTGATGGAGGCCCTCTCGGCCCAGGCCGGCTTCCGCATCGGGCCCGGCCTTCGCGACCGGGTGGCCTATCGCGAGATGTTCCCCTTCGGCCTGACGATCGCCGACCTGTCGGCCAACGTCCGCAACGCCCAGGTCTCCTCGCCCCGCGCCGCCGCCCGCGAGGAGCTGCAGGAACTGCTCGTCGCCCTCAACCTGGCCGAAGCCGACCAGGCGCCGGCCGACGGCGCCTATGCCCGCGCCCAGGAGGCCGAGCCCCAGCCGCACCTCTGAGGCCCGCCCTCGCCTTGCCCGGCGGGGCGCGCGACTGTTATGGCTCGCATCCCGCCCGGTGGGACCCCAGATAAGTGACCATGGCCGACGCCGACCTGCCGTTCCGCTCGCCCTACCGCCACGGTTTCGCGCGGGTGGCCGGCTGCGTGCCCTTCACCGCCGTCGCCGATCCGGCCGCCAACGCCGTCGGCACGATCGCCCTGGCCCGCCAGGGTCACGAGGCCGGCGCGGCCCTGATGGTGTTCCCCGAGCTTGGCCTGTCGGCCTATTCGGCCGAGGACCTGCTGCACCAGGAAGCCCTGCTGGACGCGGTCGAGGCGGCCCTGGCCGATCTGGCCGCCGCCAGCGCCGGCCTGCGCCCCGCCCTCGTCGTCGGCGCCCCGCTGCGCGGCCAGGGGCGGCTGTTCAACACCGCCGTGGTCATCCAGGACGGCGCCATCCGCGGCGTCGTGCCCAAGAGCTTCCTGCCGAACTATCGCGAGTACTACGAGCGCCGCTGGTTCGCGCCCGGCCATGACGTGCGGGGCCAGTCGCTGGGCGTCGCCGGGACCGAGGTCCCCTTCGGCGTCGACCTGCTGTTCCGGGCCGGCCTGCCCGGCGCCGCCGGCTTCACCTTCGGCGTCGAGATCTGCGAGGACGTCTGGACGCCCGAGCCGCCCTCCACCGCCCAGGCCCTGGCCGGGGCCGAGGTGCTGGTCAACCTGTCGGCCAGCAACATCGTCATCGGCAAGGCGGCCGACCGCGCCCTGCTCTGCGCCAGCCAGTCGCTGCGCTGCCAGGCGGCCTATGTCTATTCGGCCGCCGGCCCCGGGGAATCGACCACCGACAACGCCTGGGACGGCCAGGCGGCGATCTTCGAGCTCGGCGCCCGCATCGCCGAGAGCGGCCGGTTCCCGACCGAGCCCACCCTGGCCCTGGCCGACATCGACCTGATCCGTCTGCGCCAGGAACGGCGGCGCACCGTCACCTTCGGCGACGCGGTGGTCAGCCGCCCCCGCCCCGAATTCCGCACCATCGAGATGCCGATGAGCGCGCCCGCCGGCGAGCGGGCCCTGGAGCGGCCGCTGGAGCGGTTTCCCTTCGTGCCGTCGGACGCCGGGCGCCTGGCCGAACAGTGCCACGAGGCCTACAACATCCAGGTCCAGGGCCTGGCCCAGCGCCTGCGCTCCACCGGCCTGAAGAAGCTGGTGATCGGCGTCTCGGGCGGGCTCGATTCCACCCAGGCCCTGCTGGTCAGCGCCAAGGTGATGGATGCGCTCGGCCTGCCCCGGACCAACGTCCTGGCCTGGACCCTGCCCGGCTTCGGCACCAGCGAAGGCACCCGCTCCAACGCCTGGCGGCTGATGACCGCCCTCGGCGTCACCGGCGCCGAGCTCGATATCCGGCCCGCCGCCCGCCAGATGCTGGCCGACATGGACCACCCCTTCGCGCGCGGCGAGGCGGTGCATGACGTCACCTTCGAGAACGTCCAGGCGGGGCTGCGCACCGACTATCTGTTCCGGCTGGCCAACCACCACGGCGGGCTGGTCGTCGGCACCGGCGACCTGTCGGAACTGGCGCTGGGCTGGTGCACCTACGGCGTCGGCGACCACATGAGCCACTACAATCCGAACGCCTCGGTCTCCAAGACGCTGATCCAGCACCTGATCCGCTTCGTCGCCGGGTCGGGCGAGGTCGGCGCGGAGACGGCCGAAGTCCTGCGCGATGTCCTGGCCACGGAAATTTCTCCAGAACTGATACCGGCCAGCCACAGCGGCCAGGTCCAGGCCACCGAGTCCTTCGTCGGACCTTACGCACTGCAGGATTTCAACCTGCACTATTTTGCCCGCTATGGTTTCGCGCCCTCGCGGATCGCCTATCTGGCGCTCGAGGCCTGGGGCGACGCCGAGGCCCGCGCCTGGCCCGAGGCGATCCCGCAGCAGGATCGAAAAGCCTATGATCTTCAAGAGATTAAGCGCTGGCTCGAACTGTTCCTGAAGCGCTTCTTCGCCAATCAGTTCAAGCGCTCGGCCGTGCCCAACGGGCCCAAGATCTCGTCCGGCGGGGCGCTGTCGCCGCGCGGCGACTGGCGCATGCCGTCCGACGCCCGTGTCGACGCCTGGCTCGCGGAACTGGCGAAAAACACCCCCTGACGGCGAGAACCGCCCGCCCCTGGGGCGGCGCTGTGCTGAATTTGGGCGCCACTGGCAAAACGGTGTCGCCTGGCGTATGGTCCCGGCCATCGCGGCATCGCATGCGGTTTTGTCGTCTGCCCGACGTTTTTTTCGGAACCAACTCTGGTTCGGGGCGTTGGGTGGTCGGTCGTGGTTTCGACAGGGTCCGAAGCGGGTCGGGGGTTCACACAATCCTCATGTTCGCTTCAGATTTCTGAGGTAATCGCGGGCGTATGTTTCATGCCGGGCGATGGCGCATTGGCAAGACAGAGTGAGGGGCTCACCTTGAACAAGAAAGCAATGATGCTGGGCGGCGTGCTCGGCGCCCTGGTGCTGGCGCCCCAGGCGATGGCCCAGGAAACGGGCTGGTACGGCGCGTTCGACCTCGGCTACCACTGGCCGGAAGGCATCGAAGCCACGTCGCAGAACAACGCGCTCGACGGCGCGCGTTACCGCTACAACTTCGAACAGGAAAACAGCTGGGCCGGCTTCGTCCGCCTCGGCTACCAGGTCTCCCCCAACTGGCGGGTTGAACTGGAAGGCGGCGCCCGCACCGGCGACATCGAGAGCATCACCGGCGCCACCCGCGTCGGCGTGCCCAGCGAGATCTGCCTGGTCACCAGCGCTCCGGGCAGCTGCCCGACGCCGGACGGCTCGGTCGAGTCCTACACGCTGATGGCCAACGTCCTGTACGACTTCTTCCCGAACAGCAGCTTCCGTCCGTTCATCGGCGCCGGCATCGGCGTCAACAAGGTGGAACTGGACATCGGCGGCCGCTTCGAGTCGCCGGCGGGTGTCGGCGCTGTCCGGTTCAAGGGCGATGACGTCGCCTTCGCCTGGCAGTTCATCGGTGGCGTCGCCTTCGACATCACCGATCGCCTGACGGCCGACATCACCTACCGCTACCTGGACGGCAACGACATCGTCTTCGCCTCGCAAACCACCGCGAACCCGCTGCTCCTCCCCTTCCCGGGCGAGTTCAACGGCACCTATGAAGACCAGTCGCTGACCTTCGGCCTGCGCTACAGCTTCGCGACCGCGGCCCCGCCGCCGCCGCCGCCGCCGCAGCCCGAGCCGCCCCCGCCGCCCCCGGCTCCGCCGCCGGCCCCGCCGGCCCCGCCGCCGGCTCCGGTGTACGAAGCGCGCGACTTCATCGTCTACTTCCCGTTCGATCAGTCGATCCTGACGCCGG
>VFQU01000901.1_pt1 | contig 20571 bp, 15 predicted proteins | sample 3512311 | NCBI WGS metagenome assembly VFQU01 (sample SAMN10412377, study PRJNA504923) | tailings metagenome | isolation source: Relicate 3 Philex TSF3 active mining site | place: Philippines: Tuba, Benguet | collected 2017-08-29
ACCAGGAAACGATGTTCTGCTTCACCAACAACATCCCGCAGAAGGACGGCGGCACCCACCTCGCCGGCTTCCGCGCCGCGCTCACCCGCACGCTCGGGACCTACATCGAGCAGTCCGGCCTGCTCAAGCAGGCCAAGGTGAGCATGGCCGGCGACGACATGCGCGAGGGCATGATCGCCGTGCTGTCGGTGAAGGTGCCCGACCCCAGCTTCTCCAGCCAGACCAAGGAAAAGCTGGTCAGCTCCGAGGTCAAGCCGGCAGTCGAGAGCATCGTCGGTCGCAAGCTCGAGGAGTTCCTGCAGGAGAACCCGAACGAGGCTCGCGCCATCGCCGGCAAGGTGGTCGATGCCGCCCGCGCCCGCGAGGCCGCGCGCAAGGCCCGCGAGATGACCCGCCGCAAGGGCGCGCTGGACATTGCCGGCCTGCCCGGGAAGCTCGCCGACTGCCAGGAGAAGGATCCGGCGCTCTCCGAGCTCTTCATCGTCGAGGGCGACTCGGCCGGTGGTTCGGCCAAGCAGGGCCGCAACCGCAAGACCCAGGCCATCCTGCCGCTCAAGGGCAAGATCCTCAACGTGGAGCGCGCGCGTTTCGACCGGATGCTTGGTTCCGCCGAAGTTGGCACCCTGATCACCGCACTTGGCTGCGGAATCGGGAAAGATGAGTACAACCCGGACAAGCTGCGCTACCACCGCATCATCATCATGACCGACGCGGACGTCGACGGTTCGCACATCCGCACGCTGCTGCTGACCTTCTTCTACCGGCAGATGCCGGAGCTGATCGAGCGCGGCCACGTCTACATCGGCCTGCCCCCCCTGTACAAGATCAAGCAGGGCAAGAACGAGCAATATATCAAGGACGATCAATCACTTAGCGATTTCCTTGCGCATCATGCGGTGGAAGGCGCGGCGCTCCATTACAGCCGCGAGGCCCCGCCGATCGTCGGTGCGGCCCTGCAGGGGCTGCTGACCGCCTACCACGCCGCCATGGAGGCGGTGCGGCGGCTGGCGCATCGCTTCGACCCGCGGGTGCTGCAGGCGCTGATCGACCTTCCGCCGCTGGCCCCGACGGTACTCGCGGACGCCGCCGCCCTCGATGCCTGGACCGATCGGCTCGAGAATCGACTGCGCAGCGGGCGCCTGGGTTCGCCGCGCTATGCCATCCGCGTGCAGCCGGCGGAAGGCGAGCAGGGGGCGGCACTGGTGATCGAGCGCCAGCACCACGGCCTCACCGCCACCCAGACCCTGCCGGCCACCCTGTTCGCCTCACCGGAACTGCGCCCGATCCTCGATGCCGCCAGCCAGCTCGCCGACCTCGTCCTGCCAGGTGCACGCGTCGAGCGCGGTGGGCGCAGCGAGACGGTGGCGAACTTCGAGGCCGCGCAAGCCTGGCTGCTCGAAGAAGCCAAGCGCGGCCGCACCATCCAGCGCTTCAAGGGCCTGGGCGAGATGAACCCGGACCAGCTCTGGGAGACCACCGTCAATCCCGAGACGCGGCGCCTGCTCAAGGTGCGAATCGAGGATGCGGTGGCCGCGGACGAGATCTTTTCGACCTTGATGGGGGATGTGGTCGAGCCGCGCAGGGATTTCATCGAAGAGAACGCGCTCAAGGTCGCCAACCTCGACGTTTGACCGGCGGGCGTCGGGCGCGGCTCGAGCGGCACCAGACTCGGCCATCCTGGCCTCGCCAGGTGCCCCGGCCCGCGGCTTCCTGCCGCGGGCGTTCGGTGCTGCCGGACTGCCACCGGCAGTCCGGCTGGCCCGGCGGGCCACCGCACCTCACCCGCGCCGTGACTTCATCGAGGAAAACGCGCTCAAGGTCGCCAACCTCGACGTTTGACCGGCGGGCGTCGGGCGCGGCTCGAGCGGCACCAGACTCGGCCATCCTGGCCTCGCCAGGTGCCCCGGCCCGCGGCTTCCTGCCGCGGGCGTTCGGTGCTGCCGGACTGCCACCGGCAGTCCGGCTGGCCCGGCGGGCCACCGCACCTCACCCGCGCCGTGACTTCATCGAGGAAAACGCGCTCAAGGTCGCCAACCTCGACGTTTGACCGGCGGGCGTCGGGCGCGGCTCGAGTCGTTGCGGATTCGGCCGTCCCGGCCTCATGCCGCAACCCGGCCTCGGGCTTCCTGCCCGAGGCGTTCGCGCCTCGCGGCCTGCCACCGCAGGCTGCGCGCCTGCGGCAGCGGCGCTCGCCCGCTCTCCAAGGCCGCTGCATCCACTTTCGTGCGTGCCCGTGCGCCACCACGTACCGCCGCCGCTGCGCGAGCATGGCGACGCGATCGACGGATCGAGCCGGCGGGTCAACCGATATACTGCGCCGCATTGCGACTCGATCGCGCGCGGCAGGGGAGCCGCGGAGCCGAACCACACCATGAAGAAAACCCATCTCACCCTGCTGGCCCTGCTGCTGGCCATCGCGGGCACCGCCGCTGTCGTCTACAAGTGGAAGGTGCTGCAGTTCCCGCTCGAGCCGCTGGCCGAGGTCGAGGTCTGGACCCTGCAGGCGCGCATCGAGTACCAGCCGCGCCGCGGACCCAACACCGTCACGCTGCAGCTGCCGGCGCTGCCGCCGGGCTTCTCGGTGATCGACGAGAAATTCGTCGCCAAGAACTACTCGCGACTCGAGGAAACCCGGCGCGGCAATCGCGAGGTGCAGTGGGCGATCCGCCGGGCGGTCGGCCCGCAGGTGCTGTACTACCGCGCCACCGTGGTCCGCAATCCCGACCTCAAGCCGGTCGAGGGCACGCCACGCGTCGGCGAACCGCCGGTGCTGGAGGAGCCGTATGCCGGCGCCGCCCAGACGCTGCTCGATCAGGTTCGCGAGGGTTCGGCGGACATCGCCACCTACGCCCGCGAGCTGGTGCGCCAGTTCAATGCCCAGCCGCCGGGAGAGGAAGTCGCCCTGCTGTCGGAGAATCTCGGAACGCCCGAGGACCGCGCGCAATTCATCGCCCAACTGCTGGCGACCCGCAACATTCCGGCGCGGGTGATCCACGGATTCGAACTGGGCGAAACCCAGGCCCGGGTCGAGATGCAGCCCTGGCTGCAGGTCCACAACGGCACGACCTGGCTGACCATCGACCTGCGCAACGCCGCCGAGGGCTGGCCGGAGAACCTGTTCCTGTGGACCGCGAGCCGCCTGCCGGTGCTGCAGGTCGAGGAAACACCGCGCGCCGCGGCGACCTTCTCGGTCAGCCGCAACCTCGCCGACGCCATGGCGATCGCCGAGCGCCGCCTCGAGGTGCAGGATGCCAACCTGGTCCGCTACTCGCTGCTCAGCCTGCCGCTGCAGACGCAGGAGGTCTACCGGGTGCTGCTGATGGTGCCGATCGGCGCCTTCATGATGCTGCTGCTGCGCAATCTGATCGGCGTGAAGACCTACGGCACCTTCATGCCGGTGCTGATCGCGCTGGCGTTCCGCGACACCGGGCTGGTCGCCGGACTCGCGCTGTTCGTGCTGGTGGTGGGCTCCGGCCTGCTGGTGCGCTTCTACCTGGAGCGCCTGCGCCTGCTGCTGGTACCGCGGCTCGCCGCCGTGCTCACCCTGGTGGTGATGCTGATGGCGCTGGTGTCGGTGCTCTCGAATCAGCTCAACATCGAGGTCGGGCTCTCGGTTGCGCTGTTTCCGATGGTGATCATGGCGATGACCATCGAGCGCATGTCGGTGGCCTGGGAGGAGCGCGGCGCCGGCCACGCCATCAAGGAGGGCATCGGTACGCTGCTCGTCGCCGCGCTCGCCTACGTGGTGATGAGCTGGGAACGACTGGAGCACGTCGTCTTCGTGTTCCCCGAGGTGCTGCTGATCCTGCTGGCGGCGATCCTCCTGCTCGGCCGCTACTCGGGCTATCGCCTGACGGAGCTGTTCCGCTTCCGCGCGCTGGCGCGGGAGTCTGCGGCCGCCGAGGCGGCCGCGGTCGCGGCTGCCGCGGCGCCGTCCAGCCCAGGCCCCGACGACGGCCGTCCGGCGGCCTGAACATGCTCAACCCGTTCGCCATCGCACGTCGCCTGCGCAAGATCGGCCTGATGGGCATCGGCCAGCGCAATGCCGACTACGTCCTGATGTACAACCCGCGCAAGTTCTATCCGCGCGTCGACGACAAGCTGATCACCAAGCAGCTCGCCATCGCCGCCGGGCTGCCGGTGCCCGAGCTGTACGCCGTGGTCCGCGAGGAGCACGAGATCGCCGAACTGCACGACAGGATCAAGGATCGCGAACAGTTCGTCATGAAGCCGGCGCACGGCTCCGGCGGCGACGGCATCCTGGTCGTGGTCGGCCGCCGCGGTGACAAGTACCGCCGCTCCAACGGCCACCTGATGAGCCGCGAGGAGTTCGAACACCATCTCTCCAACGCGCTGTCCGGGCTGTTCTCCCTCGGCGGCCATCCCGACCATCTGCTGGTCGAGTACTGCGTGCAGTTCGACCCGATCTTCGACCAGGTCAGCTACAAGGGTGTGCCGGACATCCGGATCATCGTATTCCTCGGCTACCCGGTGATGGCCATGGTGCGCCTGCCGACGCGGCTGTCCGACGGCAAGGCCAACCTGCACCAGGGCGCGATCGGTGTCGGCATCGACATCCCCACCGGGCTGACCCGCCGCGGCGTCTGGGGCACCGAGATCATCCGCGAGCATCCGGACACCGAACGCAGCATCGTCGGCCTCGAGATCCCGCAGTGGGAGACGCTGCTCGAGATGGCGGCACGCTGCTACGAGCTGTCGGGCCTCGGCTACGTCGGCGTCGATTTCGTGCTCGATCGGCACAAGGGCCCGATGATCCTCGAACTCAACGCGCGGCCGGGGCTGGCGATCCAGATCGCCAACGGCAACGGGCTGCTGCACCGTTTGCAGCGCGTCGAAGGGCTGAAGGCCGCCGGCCGGCTCTCCGCGGATCCGGCCGAGCGCGTCGCCTTCGCCCGAGCCGAGTTCCCGACCACCTGAGCACTCCCGTGTGCGACGACGATCGCACCCGACGACCACGGCGCTTGAGTATTGGCTCTAAAAGGCCATAGACTCCCGCCCCCGGTCGCCGGCCGCCTCGCGCGCGCCGGCCACGCACCGCCGAGAATGCGCACGCCATGAACCGCTCCCGTCCGCTGATCCAGCTGCTCGTCCTGCTCCTCGCCCTTCTCGTGGCCGGGCCGTCGCTCGCCCAGCGCGGCAAGGAGGAGAAGAAGGAGCCGCAGTATCCGCAGGCCACCCGCGAGGACCGTGCGCCGGCCACCCAATCGCGCTATGCGCGCAAGCTGCAGCAGATCGCCAAGCTGGCGGAGGGCGAGAAGTTCGAGGACATCATCCGGATCTCGCTGGAAGTCGTGGAGGACGCCAAGGCCAAGCCCGCGGACAAGGCGGTCGGCTACCAGAACGCCGCCTACGGCGCCCTCCAGCTCGACGACTACGAGCGCGGCCTGCAGTACCTCGAGGCGGCCATCGCCACCGATGCACTGAGCAACGACAACCACTTCCAGATGATGTGGCAGGTGGTGCAGATCCGCTTCAGCGAAGAGCAGTACGAGGAGTCGCTGAAGTGGCTCGACCGATTCATGGCCGAGACCAACACCCGCAAGCCCGACCACCTCGCGCTGAAGGGCAACGCGCTCTACCGGCTCGATCGCTTCGAGGAAGCCGCTGCAGTGCTCGAGGAGGCGATCAAGGCCAGCGAGAAGCCCCAGGACGCCTGGGCGCAGCTGCTGATGGCTTCCTATGCCGACCTCGAGCGCCCGGCCGACGCCGCCCGGGTCGCCGAGGGACTGGCCGCCCGCAACCCGACCGACAAGCGCACCCAGATGAACCTCGCGGCGGTCTACGCGCAGGCCGACGACTACGAACGCGCCACCGCGACCCTGGAGAAGATGCGCGCCGCCGGCATGTTCACCGAGGATCGCGACTACCGCCAGCTCTACGCCATGTACTTCAACATGGACGGCAAGGAAGCGCAGGCGATCGAGGTGATCAACGAGGGCATCGCCAAGGGCGTTCTCGGCGAGACCGCGGAGGTGTACGTCGCGCTGGCGCAGGCCTACTACTTCAGCGACAAGTTCGAGGAATCGATCGCCGCGTACCGCAAGGCGGTGCCGTTGGCCAAGGACGGCGAGCCGGCGCTCAACCTCGCGCGCGTGCTGTCCAACGAAGAGCGCTTCGCCGATTCCAAGGTCGCGGCCCAGGAAGCGCTCGCCAAGGGCGTGCGCAAGCCCGGCGACGCCTGGCTGATCATCGCCCGCGCCGAATTCGGCGCGAACAACAAGGCCGGCATGGTCGCGGCCTATCGCGAAGCGGCGAAGTATCCGGAGTCGAAGGAACAGGCGGAGCAGTGGCTGCGCCGGTCCGGACAGATGTGAAGCCGGCGCGTACGGCGGCCATGTGCAGCCGACGCGCCATGCGGTACAGTAACCCCCCCCGCGACACCCCCAACTGCGCTCGCCTTGCCGCAGCGCTCCCGACGAACTCGTTCCACTGACAGCTGCAGTTGCGCATGACGGGATTGACCAACCATCGCTACGAAGAGCCGGATCGGTTCCACTGGGGCCGCGTCGCCGGTTTGGCTTTCGCCATCGCGCTGCACATCGCCGGCTTCATGATGCTGATGGCGCCGGTGTCGCCGCCGGCCATCGCCGACGACAAGCCGGAGGTGGTCGAAGTCACCTTCATCGCGCCGCCGCCCCCGCCGCCGCCCCCGCCGCCGCCGCCGCCGGAGCCGCCGAAGCGCCCGCCGCCGAAGACGGTCGAGCGTCCGCGGCCGGTGCCGCCGCCGCCGGAGGCGCCGCCGCCGGTCGTGCTCGACAACCCGACGCCGATGTCCATCCCGGCCCCGCCGCCGGCGCCCCCCGCGCCGCCGGCCCCGCCGGCCGACTACGGTCCGACCGAAGACCAGACCTACCGCCGGATCCGGCCGCCGCGCTATCCGCCGCAGGCGATCCGCCGCCGCGAGGAAGGCGAGGTCATCCTGCGCGTGCTCGTCGGTACCGACGGCCGCCCGGTGCAGATCGAGGTCGAACGTTCCAGCCGCTCGCGCCTGCTCGACCGCGCGGCGATCGACGCCGTGCAGACCTGGGTGTTCAACCCCGGACTGCGCGACGGCAAGCCGGTTCAGGGCTGGGTGCTGGTGCCCATCTCCTTCAAACTCTCCGACGCCTAAGCAAAGGGTAGGTACGCGTTATGCTTCAAGATTCCGCAGCGACTCAGCTCGATCCGACCGGCATGCCGGGCGCTGGCATGGGCCCCGGCTCCGACGCCGCCGCGCTCCAGAAGATGGGCTTCGATCACCTGATCCACCAGCTCGACTTCGTCGGCTGGCTGGTGCTCATCACCCTGGTCCTGATGTCGATCGCCGCCTGGTACTACACGGTGGTGAACACGCTCAGGAACATGATGATCCGCAGCCGAGCGGAGAAGGTCGTGGGCACGTTCTGGGAGACCACGAACGCCGCCGACGCCATCCGCCTGATGGAGGAGCAGCCGGCCGGCGAGCCGTTCTCCAAGATCGCGCTGGACTGCGCCCAGGCCGCCGCCCATCACCAGAAGCACGAAGGTAGCCGTCTGGTCGAGGCGCTCAACCGCTCGGAGTTCATCGACCGCGCCCTGCGCCAGGCGGTGACCCGCGAGAGCGCCAAGCTCGAGGACGGCCTCACCCTGCTGGCGACGGTCGGCTCGACCGCGCCGTTCGTGGGACTGCTGGGCACCGTGTGGGGCATCTACCACGCCCTGCTGGCCATCGGCGCCAGCGGCAACGCCGGCATCGAGGCGGTGGCGGGTCCGGTCGGCGAAGCGCTGATCATGACCGCCATCGGTCTGGCCGTCGCGATTCCGGCGGTGATCGCCTACAACGCGTTCAATCGCCAGAACCGCACGACCAACGCCCAGTTCGACACCTTCGCCCACGACCTGCACGACTTCTTCGCCACCGGCTCGCGCGTCGGCGAAGCGGTCAGCAAGCGCTGAAGCGAAAGCGGACCGAGGACGTAGCCCATGGCTTTCAGCGCCAACGACGGCGACAGCGGGTTCACCGAACCCAACGTCGTCCCGCTCGTCGACGTCATGCTGGTGATGCTGATCATCTTCATGGTCACCACACCGCTGATGTCGCACAAGGTCAAGGTCGAACTGCCGGAGGCGACGCTCGAGTCGAGCCAGAAGTTCGAGGGCACGCCGATCACGCTGGCGATCAAGAACAGCGGCGAGATCTACTGGAACGACGAGCGGGTCTCGGCTCCCATCCTGGAGTCGAGGCTCGCCATCGAAGCGCAGAAGAAGCCCCAGCCGCAGGTCAACGTGCGCGCCGACAAGGACACGAAGTACCGCATCGTGGCCGACGTCATGAAGAAGGCGCAGGCGGCCGGCATCGCCAAGCTCGGCTTCATCACCCATCCGGACAAGTGAGGCAAGCCCATGGCCTTCAGCGCCAGTTCCGGCTCCGGTGCCAAGTGCGACATGAACGTCGTTCCGCTGATCGACGTGCTGCTCGTGCTGCTGATCATCTTCATGGTGACGGCGCCGCTGATGTCCTACGAGATCCAGATCGACCTGCCCCAGCGCACCCTCAACCCGCCGGAGAACCCCAAGGATCCGCCGCCGCCCATCCGGTTGCGGATCGATGCGGGCGGTGCGCTCTTCTGGGACAACATGCCGCTGCCCAAGGCCGCGCTCGAGCCGTCGCTGCAGATCGAGACGCTGGGCAAGGAAGTGGCAGACCAGCCGACGCTGGAGATCGAGGCCAGTCCCGACGCCAACTACGAGGTGCTCGCCGACGTGTTGGCGGTCGCCAAGAACGTCGGTGTCGCCAAGATCGGTTTCGTCGACAGCGCACCCTGATCCATTCGGCCCAGGCGAGCCCCGACGCCGCCTGCGGGCGGCGTCTTCGTTCGTGCCGATCGGCGAACGCGGGGCGACCGGTCCACGCGCTTCCGCCGCAGCGAAGGCCTGGTCGTACGCCGTCGGGGTCGGCCGCCCAGCCGACCGGACGCTGAACCGCGTCGCCGCGAACCCTCGACTTCCCCGATGCCTGGCGTAGGATCCAAGGCGCACGCCAGCGCGGGGGAAGCCCATGGCCTTCAGTGCCGAGTCGGTGGTCGACGCCAAGCGCGACATCAACGTCGTGCCGCTGATCGACGTCATGCTGGTGCTGCTGATCATCTTCATGGTGACCGCGCCGATCCTCACCCGCGAGATCGCGATCGACCTGCCCCAGCCCGGCCCCGTCCGGCGCACGACGATCGATCCGCCCCCGCCGCTGCAGCTCAGGATCGACGCCGCTGGTGCACTCTACTGGTCGGGCCATCCCCTGCCGCGCGCCGCGCTGCCGGCCAGCCTGCAGATCGAGACCCTGGGCAGGACGGCGGCGGAGCAGCCGACCCTGGAGATCGAGACGAGCCCGGACGCCTCCTACGCCGTACTGGCCGACGTGCTCGCCGTGGCCCGCAACGTCGGAGTCGCCAAGATCGGATTCGTGCACGGCGGCCTGCATTGACCGTCGAGTGCCGCGCCTCGTGCGTCCGGTGAGGCGCGCGGTGCGGCGGGATCAGCCAGCGCGCAGGATCGCCAGGTAACGCGCCACGGTATCGGCCAGGCCGTCGTAGAGCGCCTCGCCGATCAACGCATGGCCGATCGACACTTCGAGCACACCGGGCACGCCGCCGATGAACTCGCGGAGGTTGGCCTGGCTCAGGTCGTGCCCGGCGTTGACGCCGATGCCCAGTGACTGCGCCGCGCGCGCGGTCGCCGCGCAGGCTGCCAGGGCCAGCCCTGCAGTCCCGGCGGCGTGGGCTTCCGCGTAGGGCCCGGTGTACAGCTCGATGCGGTCCGCGCCGATCAACGGCAGACGGTCCAGCGCAGTCGCGCCGGCGTCGAGGAACAGGCTGACCCGCGTACCGCCGGCCTTCAACGCGGCGACGATGGGGCGCAGGCGCTCGGCGTCCGCGGCGAGATCGAAACCGTGGTCGGACGTCACCTGGCCGTCGCCGTCGGGCACCAGCGTGCACTGCTCCGGCCGCACTTCGCGAACCAGCTCGAGCAGGCCCGGATAACCCGCGCGCGGCGGCGCGAACGGATTGCCCTCGATGTTGAACTCGACCCGACCCCGACACAGCGCGGCCAGCGCGGTGACGTCGGCGTGCCGGATGTGCCGCGCGTCGGGACGCGGGTGGACGGTGATGCCCTGGCAACCGGCCTCGATGCAGGTCGCCGCCGCACGCAGCGGATCGGGCTCGCTGCCGCCACGCGAATTGCGCAGCACGGCGATCTTGTTGACGTTGACGCTCAGTGCGGTCATGCGCGGCAGACTAGCAGAGCGCGATCGCGGACCCGAAGTCGGCGAAGCGCTGCGCCCACGCACCTGCGGATGGACGCTGTGCGTCCATCGCGCAGCGCAGGGCCGCGGCCGCTCACGGCGGTCCGCGGCTACCCGCTACCGACTCGAGTTCAGCGGCAGCTCTCGGCCACTTCCGACCAGATCGACGGATCCCAGTAGGCGTTGTCCTTGATCGAGGACCGCTGATCCAGGTTGAACTGCGCGGCGAGCCGGTAGGTGACGCCGGGCTGCACGTCCACTTCGAGCGTCTTGTAGCGCTCGCGGCCGGCGCGGCCACGCTCGAACTGCGGCAGGGAGGAGAACTGCTCGGCGTCGATGTTCTCGGCCACGGTCAGCACGTGACGGCCGGGCGCGAGGCGGAAGCTGGTCGCCTCGGTCGGACCCGGCAGGTTGCCGTCGACGGCGATGAGAATCGCCGGATACAGGTGCCGACCGCGCGGAGCAGCGTCGAACACGCTGATGCGACCGCAGCTCGAGGACGGATCCGGGTCGGCCGCGACGACGCTGGCGGCGGGCATCGCGCAGGAGAAGACGGCGGCAAGCAGGAGGGACATTCGGCTCATGGGGCACTCCGATCGGATGTCGACCCGCCAGGTGCGGGCACCGCAGAAGTAGACGACCGCAGCCCTGAATGCAGCGCATACGCGGGGCCGCGGTGCGCCGAAGCGTCGCCCGGCGTGAGCGCCGCCTCGTGCTGGGCTGGCGCCGCGGTTTCGTTCACACTGCACGGATGTCCCGCCTGTATCCGCTGGCGCTGATCCTGCTGCTCGCCTGCAGCCCCGCCGCGGCGATCGTGCAGGGCATGCCGCTGACCCAGCACTACACCTCGCGCGACTACCACGCGAACGCAGCCAACATCGCGGTGCTGGCGGCGCCCGACGGCGCCTTGTACGCCGGCAACGAGCGCGGGCTGCTGCGTTTCGACGGCAGCCACTGGGAGCGGCTCGACATGCCCGGACGCGGCAGCGCCCGCGCGCTGGCGTTCGACCGGGACGGGCGCCTGTACGTCGGCACCTACGATCGGCTCGGCCGGGTGGACGTCGACGAAACCGGGCGGATGCGCTTCATCGATCAGCGCGAGCGCATCCCCGGTGGCGCCGACGCGCCCGCGCTCGGAGTGGTCTGGAGCATCGTGCCCGCCCAGGAAGGGCTGTACGTCTATGCCACCGGAGGCCTGATCCTGCTCGCCTACGACGGCCGCGACCGGCGCTGGACGCTGGATCCGGAGATGCGTGCACCCTTCTCCCTCGGCGCAGGACTGTTCGCCCGCGTGCACGGCCTGGGGCTCGTCCGCCTGCAGGGCGACGGCTTCGAGCCCGTGCCCGGCGGCGACGCGTTCGCCGAGGGGCCCCTGTTCCATCTCTTCGACACGCCGGACGGCGCGTTGGCCGTGGGCGAGCAGGGCTTCCATCGCCTCTCCGAGACGGGCCTCGCGCCGATCGAGGGCGCCGACAACGGGTGGTTCGGCCGCTTCCCGCCCTACTCCGGCATCCGGCTTCCCGAAGGTGGCTTCATCTTCGGCACCTACGGCGGCGAGCTGCTGCATTTCTCCGCCGATCTGAAGCTCGTCGCGCTGCACGACATCGCCCCCTACACGATCTTCGATCTGACCCTCGACCGCGAAGGCGGGCTCTGGGCGGCGACCGAAGGCAACCTGCTGCGCATGCGCTACCCCTCGCCGTGGAGCGTGCACGGCGTCGAGTCCGGGCTCGTCAGCCGGGTCAACGATGCCGCCGTCTACCGCGGATCGCTGTACGTCGGAACGTCGCTGGGCGTGCTGCGGGCCCGCGCGGTGGAGGGCGCCACGCGCTTCGAGCCGGCCATCGCCACCGAACTCGAGGCCAACGCGCTGTTCGCCGCCGAGGACGCGATGCTCGTCGCCGACCGTTTCGGCGTGCTGGCCTACCGCGATGCCGACGCGCCGGTCGAGCGCGTGCTCGAGGTCGACACGCCGGCCGGCCTGGTGGAGTCGCGGTTCACCCCCGGGCGGATCTACGTGCCTGCCGATGATCGGCTCGACCTGCTGCGCAGGCGCGACGGCCGCTGGCAGCACGAGAGCACGGTCGACATCGGCCAGGTCTCGATCACCGGGATCGAGGAAGCCCCGGACGGTGCGCTGTGGCTGGGCGACAGCCGCGGCGCGCCGCTGCGCCTGCGCTTCGACGATGCCGGCGTCGTCGTCGAGCGTCGCCTGTTCGATGCCGCCGACGGACTCGCGCTCGATCCCGAGTTCGGCAGCTACGTCGAAGCGCTCGACGGCCGCATCCACGTCATCTCCGGTCGCCGCGTGTTCCGCTTCGACGGAGAGCGCTTCGCGGCGATCGACGAGCCCCCCTTCAATCGCTTCGCCGAGCCGTTCGACATCGGCATCAGCGAAACCCCGCTGGGCGCCTTCGCATTCAGCCGCGACCAGCTCCTGCAGCGCGCGCCCGGCGCCGGCGAGTGGCAGCCTGCGCTGCCCGGTGCCGCGCTGTCCGGCGGATTCTGGGGCGCCGACGTCGATGCGGACGGCATGCTCCGGGTGCCCTCCTGGGACGGACTCCTGCAGTACGACCCGCGCCAGCGCGACGCGCTTCTGCCCGCGCTGGAAGTGCGACTGCGCAGCGCCGTCCGGCGGCTGCCGGACGGCAGTCCGCAGCGGCTGCCGCTGCTGCCCCCCAGCGGCGTGCAGAGCCTGCCCGGCCGCGCGGTCGTGCAGTTCGACTTCAGCGTTCCGACCATGGAGCCGGGCACGCAGTACCGGCTGCGGATCGACGGCATGTTCGACGAGTGGAGCGCATGGAGTCCGATGGCGAGCCCCGGCCTGAACCTGCGCACGCCGGGACCGGGCGACTACGTCCTCGAGGTGGAGGGGCGCACGCCCAGCGGCCGCGAAGTCACCCCGCTGACGTACCGCTTCAGGGTGACCCCGGAGTGGTGGCAGACGGGCTGGGCCCGGATCGGCGCCGGCGGGCTGGGACTCGCCCTCATCATCGGCATCACCACCGTGGCATCGCGGCTTCGCTACCGTCGCGTCGTCGAGCTCAATCGCAGCCTGGAGGCGCGCATCGCCGAGCGCACCGCGGCCCTGGAGACCGCCAACCGCAAGCTCGCCGAACTGGCCACCGAGGACGAGCTGACCGGCGTCGCCAACCGCCGCGCGCTGGAGCAGGCGCTGGCCCGCGAATGGGAGCGCTGCCGCGATCTCGGTCAGCCGCTGGCCGTGCTGATCGTCGACGTCGACCACTTCAAGCAGTACAACGATCGGCATGGCCACCTCGCCGGCGATCGCCACCTGGTGCGCGTCGCCGACGCCCTGCGCCGGCACGTGCGGCCGGTGCGCGAACTGCTCGCCCGGTTCGGCGGCGAGGAGTTCGTGCTGGTGATGCCGGGCGCCACGCTGGCCCAGGCCGGAGAGCGCGGCGAGACGATCCGCGCCGGCGTCGAGCGCGACACCGGCGGCACGACGATCAGCGTCGGCGTCGCGGTGGCTCGTCCCGACGGACCGGACCTCGACCAGACCGCGCTGCTGCAGCGAGCCGACGGCGCCCTGTATCGCGCCAAGGCGGCGGGGCGCAACCGGGTGGTGCTCGACCCCTGACCGCGCCGGCGTCGAGGCGCGGCGGTCGGGTCAGGGCCGCGCCACGAACAGCGTCGCGAGCTGCGGATCGAAACCGTCGACGGCGAGGACGGCGGTGTAGCCGGCCGCCGGCGTGAGCCGGCGATGGCGCCAGCGCGCGGCCGGCAGCGCCGCGGCCGGCGGCGAGACCAGCTTCGGCGACCCCGGCGCGGTGGCGAAGCGCCACTGCGCCAGCCAGCCGTAGATTCCGGTGCCGGTCGACTTGCAGCTCGCCTCCTTGGCCGTCCACAGCGCGATGAACGCGGCGCTGCGCGCGGCCGGGTCGAGCGCTTCGAGCGCATTCGCCTCGTCGGCGGCGAACCAGCGGCGCGCCAGCCGCAGTGCATCCACGGCGCGGTCGGCACGCTCGAGGTCGATGCCGATCCGGCCGCGGCCGGCGACGGCGATGATGCTGCCGCCGCGGGTGTCGCTGAGGTTGAAGTCGATGTCCGCCTGATCGACGAGGAAGGGTCGCCCCTTGGCCTCGCGACCGAACGCGAGGCTCGCCGGATCACGATCGAGGTGCGCGGCCAGCACGCCGCGCAGCAGGTGGTCGACGCGTGCGCGACGCGGCAGCTCGGCCCTCAGGTCACCGGGCAGCCACCACAGGACGACCTCCTCGCCGCGCGGCGCGCCGACCCGCGGGGGTGGCCAGGTGCAGGCCACCACCGGAGGCGCCGTGCCCGCGTGCGCTGCGTCCATGGCCGACATCGTCGATCCGCGGGCGCGCCATCGCAAGCGTGACCTGTGGCCGATGCAGCGGCGCGCCATCGGCCGCAGGCTCGCCATCGCAGCGCCCCACCCAGTCGACGTTCCCCCGGAGCCCCTCCATGCAGACCACCCGCCGCGATCTCCTGCGCCTGGCCGCCCTGTCCACCGCGGCGGCGGCCCTGCCGTCGTTCGCCAGCACGCCATCACCGCCGGTCGACCGGGCGGCGAAGCCGCTGCGCATCCTGATCCTCGGCGGCACCGGCTTCACCGGTCCGTTCCAGGTCGAGTACGCGCTGGCGCGCGGCCACCGCATCACCCTGTTCAACCGCGGCAAGCGGCCCTCGCCGGAGTGGTCGTCCGAGGTCGAGCAGCTGCTCGGCGACCGCGAGACCGGCGACCTGAAGTCGCTGGAAGGCCGCGAGTGGGACGTGTGCATCGACAACCCGACCTCGGTGCCGCACTGGGTGCGCGACGCCGGCCGGGTGCTGGCCGGCAAGGTCGGCCATTACCTCTTCATCTCGACCATCTCGGTCTACGAGAGCCTGGCCGCGCCGGGCATGCGCGAGGACGGCGCGCTGGCGAAGTACGCCGGCGAAGACCCGCTGAAGGAGACCCGCGAGACGCTGATGGCCAACGTCGGCCAGCTCTACGGGCCCCTGAAGGCCGCCTGCGAGGCCGAGGCCGAGCGCCAGTTCCCCGGCAAGGCGACCATCATCCGCCCGGGCTTCATCGTCGGTCCGCGCGACGAGACCGACCGCTTCACCTGGTGGCCGCGCCGCGTCGCCGCCGGCGGCGAGATGCTGGTGCCGGGCAGCGGCCGCGATCCGGTGCAGTTCATCGACGCCCGCGATCTCGCCGAGTGGACCATCCGCATGGCCGAGGCCGGCCGCACCGGCATCTACAACGCCACCGGTCCCGACTACCGGCTCGAAACCGATGCCTTCGTCCACGGCCTGCGCGCCATCCTCGGCGGCAGCACGCGGTTCGTCCACGTGCCCACCGGGTTCCTGCGCGCGCAGGGCGTGCAGTTCGGTGGCGACCTGCCGATCTGGCTGCCGGAGGAGGGCGAGACCGCCGGCTTCGCCAGCGTCAGCATCGAGCGCGCGCTGGCTGCAGGCCTCACCTTCCGCCCGCTGGCGCGCACCGTCGAGGACCTGATGGCCTGGTGGAGCGCGCAGACCGAGGAGCGTCGCGGCGCGCCGCGCGCCGGCATGAGCCTGGAGCGCGAGGCCGAGCTGCTCGCCGCCTGGCGCGCGGCGGAAAAGTCCTCCGGCTGAGCGCGTCGCCGCGTCGTCGCCGCGCCGGCTGAGCGCGCGGCGCGCGCTGCTACCATCGCGTTCGACCTCGGATCGACGCGCGGGAGGCCGCGATGATCGCGGGCTGGATCCTGCTGCTCGTCTCGCTGGGCTACGTCGCCCTGCTGTTCGGCCTCGCCCACTACGGCGACCGCCGCGCGGTGTATCCGCAGCATCCGCGGCTGCGCCCGCTGGTCTACGGCCTCGCGCTGGCCGTCTACTGCTCGTCGTGGACCTTCTACGGCGCGGTCGGCAGCGCGGTGCACGACGGCTGGAGCTACCTGCCGATCTACCTCGGCCCGATCCTGCTGTTCGTGTTCTTCATCGGCATCCTGCGCCGGCTGGTGCAGGTGGCGCGCGAGCAGAGCATCACCTCGATCGCCGACTTCCTCGGCAGCCGCTACGGCAAGTCGCAGGGCCTGGCCGCGCTGGCCACCGTGATCGCGCTGATGGCCGCGGTGCCCTACCTCGCCCTGCAGCTCAAGGCGGTGGCGATGAGCATCGACGTGCTCAGCGGCCCGGCCGACGCTGCGCCGACGCTGCTCGGCGACAGCGCGCTGTGGGTGGCGCTGATCCTCGCCGCGTTCTCGATCCTGTTCGGTACCCGCGCGGTCGACGCCTCCGAACACCACCCCGGCCTGATGCTGGCGGTGGCGCTGGAGTCGGTGGTCAAGCTGGTCGCCTTCGTCGCGGTCGGCCTGTTCGCCCTCACGCTGTGGCCGGTCGATGCCGCGGCGCTGGCCGCGCGCGCCGGCTTCGTCGCGCGTGAGTCGCTGCCCTCGGGCTTCCTCGCCCAGACGCTGCTCGCCTTCCTCGCCCTGTTCTGCCTGCCGCGGCAGTTCCAGGTCGGCGTGGTCGAATGTGCCGATCCGGCCGACCTGCGCACCGCGCGCTGGCTGTTCCCCGCCTACCTCGCGCTGATCAGCGTGCTGGTGGTGCCGATCGCGCTGGCCGGCATGGCGGCGTTCGCCGGCGACAGCGCGCACCCGGACACCTACGTGCTGCGCCTGCCGCTGGCGCACGGCCACGACGGCCTCGCGCTGTTCGTCTACCTCGGCGGCTTCTCCGCGGCGACCGGCATGGTGATCGTCGCCAGCGTGGCGCTGGCCACCATGGTCAGCAACGACCTGGTCATGCCGGCGCTGCTGCGCAGCCGGCGGCTCGCCCTGGCCGAGCGCGGCGACCTCTCGGGACTGGTGCTGCGGGTGCGGCGCGCCACCATCGTCGGCCTGGCGCTGGCCGCCTTCGCCTACTACCGCGTCACCGAGAGCCAGCAGAACCTCGCCTCGATCGGCCTGCTCGCCTTCGCCGCGGTGGCGCAGTTCGCGCCGGCGATCATCGGCGGCCTGTACTGGCGCGGCGCCGGCCGGATCGGCGCGATCGGCGGACTGTCCGCAGGCTTCGCGGTGTGGCTCTACACCCTGCTGCTGCCGACGCTGTCGCAGGCCGGCTGGATCGACGCCGGCTGGCTGAATCAGGGCATCGCCGGCATCGCCTGGCTGCGGCCGCAGGCGCTGTTCGGCCTGTCCGGCTGGGATCCGATCACCCACGGCACGTTCTGGTCGCTGCTGGCCAACATCGGCGCCTTCGTCTTCCTCTCGCTGCGCTTCCGGCCCAGCCTCGGCGAGCGCCTGCGCGCGCAGCCCTGGCTCGAGCCCTGGGCCGAGCGCGATGCGCCCGGCGGCGGCGACTGGCGCGGCCGGATCAGCGTCGGCGACCTCGCCGTGATCGCCGCGCGCATCCTCGGCGCGCGCGCCGCCGAGCGCGCCTTCGCCGAGTACGGCGCGGCGCGCGGCAGGCCGCTGGCCAGCGCCGACAGCGCCGACCGCGGCCTGCTGCAGCACACCGAGCGGCTGCTGGCCGCGGCGATCGGCGGCGCTTCGGCGCGCCGGGTGCTGACCACCGCGCTGCGCGGCACCGGCCTCGACCTCGGCGAGGTCGTGTCGATGCTCGACGAGACCTCGCAGGCGCTGCGGTTCAACCGCGAACTGCTCGGCGCCACCCTGGAGAACATCTCGCAGGGCATCAGCGTGGTCGACGCCGAACTGCGCCTGGTGGCGTGGAACCGCCGCTACCTCGAACTCTTCGACTACCCCGACGGCATGGTCTACGTCGGCCGCCCGATCGCCGACCTGATCCGCTGGAACGCCGAGCGCGGCGAGATGGGCGAGGGCGACGTCGAGGCCATGGTGCAGCGCCGGCTCGACTTCATGCGCCAGGGCTCGGCCCACGTGTTCGAGCGCGTGCGCGCCGACGGCAGCGTGATCGAGATGCGTGGCCGGCCGATGCCCGGCGGCGGCTTCGTCACCACCTTCACCGACGTCACCGACTACAAGCGCGCCGAGGCCGCGCTGATCCAGGCCAAGGGCGAGCTCGAGCAGCGCGTCGACGAACGCACCGGCGAACTGCGCGCCGCGCTCCAAGCGCAGCAGGCGGCCAAGCAGGAGGCCGAGTCGGCCAACCTGTCGAAGACCCGCTTCCTCGCCGCCGCCAGCCACGACCTGCTGCAGCCGCTCAACGCCGCCCGCCTGTTCACCGCCGCGCTCGGCACCCAGGGCGACCTGCCGCCGGCCTCGGCCGAGCTGGCGCAGCGCATCGAGAGCGCGCTGCGCGCCGCCGAGGACCTGCTCGACGGCCTGCTCGACGTGTCGCGGCTGGATGCCGGCTCGCTCAGGCCCGAGCGCGTCGCGGTCGACGTCGATCGCCTGCTTCACTCGCTGCAGGAGCAGTTCGCGCCGCAGGCCGAGGCGCGCGGCCTCGAACTGCGCGTCCATCGCACCGGCATGCACGCCTGCACCGACCGTCTGCTGCTGCGCCGCATCCTGCAGAACTTCCTCGCCAACGCGCTGCGCTACACCGCGCAGGGCGGCGTGCTGCTCGGCGGCCGCCGCCGCGGTGACGCGCTGCGCATCGAGGTCTGGGACACCGGCCCGGGCATACCGCCCGAGCTGCAGCAGGCGATCTTCGCCGAGTTCCAGCGCGGCGACACCGCCTCGCCCTGGGGCGAGAAGGGCCTCGGCCTGGGCCTGTCGATCTGCCAGCGCATGGCCGGCATGCTCGGCCACCGGGTCGGCCTGATGTCGCGGCTGGGCCGCGGCAGCTGTTTCGCCATCGAGGTGCCGCTCACCGACGCGCCGCCGCTGGAGCAGCCGGTCGCGCCGCAGCCGGTACCGGCCAGCGAGTTCGCCGGCCTGCGCGTGCTCTGCGTCGACAACGATCCGGAAATCCTCGACGGCATGCGCGCCCTGCTCTCGCGCTGGGGCCTCGAGGTCGACACCGCGCCCGGCCTCGAACGCGCCATCGAGCGCCTGCGCGCCGCCCGCCCCGACCTGCTGCTGGTCGACTTCCACCTCAACGAGGCGCTCGACGGGCTCGCCGTGGTCGAGATCCTGCGCCAGCAGGTGCAGCCCGCGCCGCCCGGCGCGCTGATCACCGCCGACGGCAGCGAGGAGGTCGCCCGCCGCGCCCGCGACGGCGGCTATCCGCTGCTGCACAAGCCGGTGAAACCCGCCGCGCTGCGCGCGCTGATCGCCGCATTGGCGCGGCGGCGCGGCGCGTCCTAGGGCGGGTCTCGACCCGCCGCTCTGTCGATTCCTGACGGCGCGAGCAAACCGCCGAGCAAGCTCGGCGCTACAGCTGGTCGTGAAAGCGACATGCGCTCCGGCACCAACGGGCGATCCGCTGACGCACCCACCCACCGCGCGTAGAGCGGACCTTGGTCCGCTGCTGTTCAATCCTCCTCCACCACCGCCGGCGCCGATCCCCGACCATCCAGCGCAAGCTTCCCGGCGAGCAGCGCGGCCTGGGTGCGCGAGTGCGCGCCGAGCTTGCGCAGGATGGCGGTCATGTGCGCCTTGATGGTCGCCTCGGAGACCTGCAGCTCCCAGGCGATCTGCTTGTTGAGCAGGCCCTGGCAGAGCATGCCGAGCACGCGGTACTGCTGCGGGGTGAGCTCGGCGATGCGCTGGGCGAGGCGCTGCTCCTCGGGATCGAGGGCGATGCCGCCGGCACTGACGCCCGGCGGCAGCCAGGTTTCGCCGTCGAGCACGGCGGCGATGGCCTCGGAGATCTGCGGCAGGCTGGCCGACTTCGGGATGAAGCCGGCCGCGCCGTGCGCCACCGCGCGCTGCATCAGCGCCGGGTCCTCTTGCGCCGACACGACCAGCACCGGCAGCGTCGGCCGCGTGGCGCGCACGTGGACCAGCGCCGAGAAACCCTGCGCGCCGGGCATGTTGAGGTCCATCAGCACCAGGTCGGCCGCCGGATGCGCATCGGCCAGCGCGAGCAGCCCGGCGACGTCCTCGGCCTCGTCGATGCGCGCCCCCGGCTGGCCCTGCAGCACGGCCCGGCGCAGCGCGTCGCGGAACAGCGGGTGGTCGTCGGCGATGAGGATGTGCATGGGGGCGGGGCGGGTGGAGGGTTGAGCCGGAGCCTTCAGCGGACAGCGAGAGGACGGAAACGGGTAGCCGGAGAGCGGGCCGGCGACGCCTGATCGTGTCGCCGACCGGATGACCTTCCGGTTACCGGCTACCGGTTCCCGGTTTCCCGCCTCTCATCGCACCAACCGCTCGCTCACCAGATTGTCCACCACCGCCGGGTCGGCGAGCGTCGAGGTGTCGCCGAGCTGGTCGGGGGCGTTCTCGGCGATCTTGCGCAGGATGCGGCGC
>VFQU01000902.1_pt1 | contig 20561 bp, 19 predicted proteins | sample 3512311 | NCBI WGS metagenome assembly VFQU01 (sample SAMN10412377, study PRJNA504923) | tailings metagenome | isolation source: Relicate 3 Philex TSF3 active mining site | place: Philippines: Tuba, Benguet | collected 2017-08-29
TCCATCGTTCATAAATCCAAAGCGGAGGAAAGGGGAAGGGTGATCATCGAAAAACTGAAAGATTTAATCCCTAGACACCAATTTATGATTCCTTTGCAAGCAGCCATCGGTTCCAAAGTAGTGGCTAGAGAGAGTATCTCTGCGCTTCGTAAAAACGTAACCGCCAAGTGCTACGGGGGGGATATTTCCCGTAAGAAAAAACTTTTGGAAAAGCAGAAAGAAGGAAAGAAAAGAATGAAACAAATCGGTTCCGTGGAAATTCCTCAGGAAGCGTTTTTGTCGATTCTCAAAACAGGGGACTAAGTCCTTTGTTTTTCCAATGAACTTTGGCTCTCTCGGAAATTCTAAAAAAGCCAATCCCTTTCCACATACAAGAACATTCTCTTTCCAGGGAAAAAACGGTCTTCGTCTTGAGAGACGATCTATCCCCTTTCGGTTTCGGAACCAAATTGAGAAAATTGGAAGGGATTATATCCTACCTGCAAGAAAACAAAATTCAAACAGTGAAATTATTCGGTTCCGTTCATGGAAATTTTCTTTCCTGTTTTTCTTTCGCATTACGATCTTTAGGTTTTCAGATTCATACGACTGCTTATACGAGAGACAGAAAACTCAAAACAGCGAATCGAATCCTTACAGAAAGAAGTTCTCATAAGATCAGAATCTTTTCGAATCGAAAAGAAGCGCTCTTCGATTGGGAAACATCTTCCCAAACCAAAGAAGGAGAGTTTTCTCTGCCCGAATTCGGATTTCATTTCAGTGCTGTATCCGGTTTGGATCGTCTCTGGCAATATCTTTGGGAGAAGGAAAAGGCTCCTTTCGTTTTATGGCTGGATGTGGGTTCCGGTCTTAGTTTTTTATCCGCAGCAAATTACTTTTCCGATAAGCCTGTGAAACTGATGGGGGTGATGATAGGAGAAACGGAAAAAACTTGGATGGCTTCTTTAGAGGAAAAATGGAAACTTCTTAGAATGGAAGCGCCTCCGATAAAGTTTCAATTGTTCTCTCCTCCCAAAGGAAAATCTTTTGCTACAACTTCCTCTTTTTGGAACAAGAAGATACAATCCATATTCGAAGAACAAAAACTTTTGTTAGAACCGGTCTACAGCGCAAAGACTTGGAAGACGATGGAAGATTTTTGGGAAAATCGAAAAATAAAAAATTCCGATCCGCAGCTGTTCGAGCAAAAATGGATCTATCTCCACCAGGGTGGTTTACTGAGTCACTTGGATTTGATCTTATGAGTGCAACTCCTCTCGTTTCCATTATACTTCCTACTTACAACAGAGAGGAAGTCACTTTAAGAGCTGTAGACTCAGTGTTAATACAAAACTATCCTCACTGGGAATTGATTTTAGTGGACGATGGTTCGGAAGATAACACTTGGCAGATTTTAACCGCATCTTATTTAAGATGGAAATCCGGACTAGTAGGATTCGGAAAGAATTCGAAAACAGTTCAAATTCACCAAACAATGCATAGGGGAGTAAGCGCTGCCCGTAATTTCGGAGTCTCTCAGTCAAACGGGGAATGGATCTGTTTTTTAGATTCGGACGATGTATGGAACGAAAATAAAGTTTCCGAACAGATTCGTTTTCATCAGGCAAACCCTGCATATAGAATCTCTCAAACGAACGAAATCTGGAACAAAAAAGGGAATCTTTTGGAGCCCTTGGGGAAACACAAGAAACAAGCAGGAAATTTCTTTCAAGACGCATTGGAACTTTGTCTCATCACTTCCTCAAGTGTGATGATGGAAAAATCTTTATTTCAGGAATTAGGAGGTTTCAAAGAGGAACTTCCTTCTTGTGAAGACTACGATCTCTGGAATCGAATTTTGGCGAGAGGAGAAAAAGTAGGTCTCTTGGAAGAAAATCTTCTGATGAGATACGGAGGACATTCGGACCAATTGTCTCTGAAATACAATGCGATCGAAAGATTCAGACTCTATTCTTTGTTTTTATTATATAAAGAAGTTCAAAACTCTCCCGAACTCTTCTTGGAAAATGCCTCTTTGTTGATTGAAGAAAGCATCGATAGAAGAATGAATACGATGATCCAAGGAAGGAAAAAAAGAGGGAAGTCCCTGGAAGAATGGGAAAGGTTGAACACTCTGATCAGCGAGCACCAATCCTCATTCGATCCTCATATTTTATCTTTTTTATTAGAAGATTCTCATTTCAGTTGAATTCAATATTCCAAGAAGATATTTTTTATCAGAATTCGAGGGATAAGAAATGTTATTCAAACAAATTCATCTACAAGGGATTCTGGAAGGAAACGTCAGTTTGGCTTTCCGGGTTTGGGAAAAACCCTCCGTAAAAAAAGAAAGCCTAATAAAAACCCCGATCGGGGTGATTCGCATTCTAAATGTAGAAGCGATAGAGAAGGAACAAATCACTTCCATTCAGGCGAAAAAGGCGGGGTATTCCTCTAAAGAAGACTTACTCAAAACGTTAAAACCTTTTCGAAAAGATTCTGATGGAATAATTTATAAAATAGAAGTTCAATACCATTCGGAAGATCCTAGGATCCAACTCAGAGAAGATAACCTAACAAATGAAAAATTTTCAGAGATCATCGCTAGACTGGATCGATTGGATTCTGCAAACAAACAAGGTCCTTGGACCAGAAAAATCCTATCTGTAATCGCAAAATATCCTTATAAAAAAGCAGCCGAATTGAGCCAAAGAACAGGCCTCGAAAAAGAATGGCTCAAACTCAATATAAGGAAACTTAAAAACCTGGGACTTACCATTAGCCATACGGTCGGATACGAACTTTCTCCTTTAGGGAAACAGTTCTTCCATCGGTGGAATCAGAAATGAGATGTTACCTAATAAGAAAAAATGCAGATAAAATAAAAAAGCCCCGATCCGAATCGAACCGAGGCTTTTCCTTTTTCAGAAGACAAATAGGAAATTCGCTTAACTTGCGATAAATTCCCTGTTGAGTCTGGTGATGAAGTTCACAGAAATTTCTTTAGGACAAGCTGCTTCACATTCATATTGGTTCGTGCAATTTCCGAAACCTTCTTTGTCCATTGCGGCAACCATCTTGCGAACTCTTTCCTTTTTCTCTACTTGTCCTTGAGGAAGTAGAGCCAAGTGGGAAACTTTCGCAGATACGAACAACATCGCAGAAGCGTTTTTACAAGCGGCTACGCAAGCACCGCAACCGATACAAGTGGCAGCATCCATCGCTAAGTCAGCATCTACTTTAGGGATCGGAAGAGCGTTTCCATCGGGAGCCCCTCCCGTATTCACGGAAACGAAACCTCCTGCTTGGATCACTCGGTCGAAAGCGGAACGGTCTACAACTAGATCTTTCACAACTGGAAAGGCTTTCGCTTTCCAAGGCTCGATATAAACAGTGTCTCCGTCCTTAAACTTTCTCATATGAAGCTGGCAAGTGGTGGTTCCTCTTTCTGGACCATGAGGAACTCCATTGATGACCATAGAACACATTCCGCAGATACCTTCTCTGCAGTCGTGGTCGAAAGCGATCGGCTCGTCTCCTTTGGCAACAAGACCTTCGTTGACAACATCTAACATTTCCAAAAAGGACATGTGTTCGTTCACATTGTCCGCTTCGTAGCTAACGATCTTTCCTTTATCGTTCGCGTTTTTTTGTCTCCAAACTTTAAGATGTAATTTCATTGTTTCGCTCATACTATTTGTAGCTCCTTACGGCAAGGTGGATGTTTTCGTATGCGAGAGGTTCTCTGTGTTCTTCAGGAGTTTTTCCTTCGCCTTTGTATTCCCAAGCAGTGACATGACAGAATTTATCGTCGTTTCTTTGAGCTTCTCCGTCTTCCGTTTGGTATTCTTCACGGAAGTGACCGCCGCAAGATTCTTCTCTTTTCAAAGCATCTAAGCACATCAATTCGCCAAACTCAAGGAAGTCGGCCACTCTACCTGCTTTTTCAAGCTCTTGGTTGAGTTCCGCTCCACCTCCAGCAACTTTCAGGTTTTTCCAGAATTCTTCTTTGATCTCAGGGATTTTTTTCAAAGCTTCCTTAAGACCTGCATCTGTTCTAGCCATACCGCATTTGTCCCACATCACTTTTCCTAGTTCTCTGTGGAAATCATCAGGAGTTCTTTTTCCGTTGATAGACAAGAACTTAGAAGTCATTTCTTTTACACGAGCTTCCGCTTCTTTGAATTCCGGTCTGTCTGTGGAAATATTTTTATGACCTTCTTTTGCGAAGTAGTCTCCGATTGTGTAAGGGATCACGAAGTAACCGTCCGCCAAACCTTGCATCAATGCGGAAGCGCCCAAACGGTTCGCTCCGTGGTCGGAGAAGTTCGCTTCGCCCAATACGTGTAATCCAGGAATGTTCGACATCAAGTTATAATCTACCCAAAGACCGCCCATCGTATAGTGAACCGCAGGATAAATACGCATCGGAACCTTATAAGGGTTCTCTCCGGTGATTCTTTCATACATTTGGAAAAGGTTGTCGTAACGATCCGCAACGACAGGCTCACCCAGACGTTTGATGGCGTCGGAGAAATCCAAATACACTCCCAATCGTTTGTCGCCGACCAAAGGACCGACTCCTAAACCATTGTCACAAGCTTCCTTAGCGGAGCGAGAAGAGATATCTCTAGGAGCTAAGTTTCCATAGGAAGGGTATTTTCTTTCCAGATAGTAATCTCTTTCTCCTTCAGGAATCTCATGAGGAGGGCGAAGATCACCTTTTTTCTTAGGTACCCAAACTCTACCGTCGTTACGAAGGGACTCAGACATAAGTGTCAGTTTGGATTGGTAGTCTCCCGATTGAGGGATACAAGTAGGATGGATTTGCGTATAACAAGGATTTGCAAACGCAGCACCTTTTTTATAAGCTCTGAAAGTGGAGGTTACATTGGAACCTTTTGCGTTTGTGGAAAGATAGAATACGTTTCCGTATCCTCCCGTAGCCAAAATAACCGCATCTCCCGCATGAGAGGAAATTTCACCGGTCACTAAGTCTCTGACTACGATCCCTTTCGCATGACCGTCCACTAGAACCAATTCTAACATTTCGGTTCTGGCATACATTTTCACAGCGCCTCTACCGATTTGTTTTTCAAGAGCGGAGTAGGCTCCTAAAAGAAGCTGTTGTCCTGTTTGCCCTTTTGCATAAAAAGTTCTGGAAACTTGAGCTCCACCGAAGGAACGGTTGGAAAGAGTTCCGCCGTATTCTCTGGCGAAAGGAACCCCTTGCGCCACACACTGGTCGATGATGTTCGTAGATACTTGTGCAAGTCTGTAAACGTTTCCTTCACGAGCACGGAAATCCCCGCCTTTTACTGTATCATAGAACAAACGATAAACGGAGTCACCATCGTTTTGATAGTTTTTTGCGGCGTTGATTCCCCCTTGAGCTGCGATCGAGTGAGCACGGCGAGGAGAGTCTTGAAAGCAGAATACGGAAACTTGATAGCCTAGTTCGGAAAGTGTAGCGGCTGCGGAAGCACCTGCAAGTCCGGAACCTACTACGATGACCTTATACTTACGTTTGTTTGCCGGGTTTACCAGCTTGATGTCTTGTTTGTGTTTGTCCCATTTTTGTTCGATAGGGCCTGAAGGGATCTTTGCATCTAATTTCATAATTATCTCCTATGTCCTACTTGACCCATCCGAGAAGGATAGAGATCGGCATGGAACTATTTCCGACGAATACGATCACAGCCAAACCGGTTGCGATTTTTTGAATGATAGGATTGTGTTTCGGAGCAAGGATTCCCAAAGATTGGAACATGGAACCCAGTGCGTGGGAAAAATGAAGTGCCAGAAAAAACATGAACACTACGTAGGCGATGGAAATAGGGAGCTGTTGGAATCCCAAAATTACCATGGCATATACATCGTGAACCACATCTCCGTTTTTGAGAATGTATTCATAAGAGTAATGATCCGGATTGGTTACGCCTAACGTAAAGTGGAGTAGGTGATATACAAGAAAGGTAAGAAGGAGCAAACCGCTGTAAATCATTGTGAGGGAAGCTTTCGATGCCTGAATGGTGGATTGTTTTGCATAAGCCACAGGGCGAGCGGCTGAGTTTTCCTTTTTCAAAAGAATGGCGACGATCACGTGCCCGAAGAAGGCAACCAAGAGACCGATGCGAGCGACCCATAACAAGGGGCCTAGGTCTTTTAAAAATTTAGCATAAGCGTTTAGTTTTTCAGGTCCTTGGAAAACCTGAAGATTCCCTAACATATGCGCGATCACGAACCCAAACCAGATAAAACCGGTAATGGCCATAATGATCTTCTTTCCGATGGAGGAACGAAAGAAGTCTAGACTCAAGGTCATTGAATTGCTCCTGAAGAGAAATTAGGTGTGGTAATTTTTTGCATTACAGAATGAGGTTCTTCTTCCTTTTTATGTGTAAGAAGCGGATAGATCATTTGTATACGTCCATTTCTAGACTTGGTACAGGTTTCGTAAATTCATAAATCTTTTTGAATTTCATTTGACCCCCTTTTTCCGAGAACCAATACTTCCCGAAACAGAGGTATCGGGAGATACTTCTTTAGAGGAAGAATGAATCCCAGAATCAAGTTGCTTTTATTTTTTACACTGACTCTCTCGGTTTTATTTTACGGCTTCTTATATGCCTATCAACTTCCCATACTCATCTCAAGCTCGGAAGACAGTAAGGTAATCTTGGGTCTTGCGGCACTTGTAGGTTCTTGGATTCCTCCCATTTTGGGTTGGATCTTTAAGGATCAGATCTTAAAACTCGGAAAGGAAACTCATGAAAAATAAAAAACGCATTCTATTTGTACTTTTGATTTCGATTCTCATTTTCTTCTTTATGACAGGATGTGAAAAGGTTCCGGCAGGTTATGTAGGAGTTAAGGTATATCTATTAGGTTCCAGCAAAGGGGTCGATTCCGAAGAATTAGGAGTAGGACGTTATTGGGTTGGAATCAACGAGGAACTTTATTTGTATCCTACATTCACAAAAACTTATGTGTGGACTGCTGACTTCCAGGAAGATTCAGAGACCAACGAATCCATAGACATCCAAACCAAAGAAGGTCTTACTGTCAATGCGGACGTAGGGATTCAGTTCCGAGTGGAACCGGATAAAGCAAATGTTTTGTTTCAAACCTATAGAAGAGGAATCGACGAAATTACGGACAGTGTTTTAAGAACAGCCGTACGAGACGTACTCAACAGACTGGCTTCTAGCATGACTTCCGATATGATCTACGGACAAGGAAGGGTCGAACTGATCGAAAAAGCTACGGAAGCTGTCAAAATTGAATTTTCAGGAAAAGGTATCATAGTGGAAAGACTGTATTGGATCGGAACCATGAGACTTCCAGACAAAGTAAAACAAGCGCTAGATGCAAAAATCGAACAGATCCAAAAAGCGGAACAAAGAGAAAACGAATTGAGAGAAGCAGTCGCACAGGCAAAAATCGAAAAAGCGAAAGCGGAAGGAACTGCCAACCAAATCCGGTTGGAATCTCAACAACTCACACCTCTTATGATTCAAAAAATGTGGATTGAAAAATGGGACGGGCGTCTTCCTCAAAATGTAATGGGAGATAAAGCCAATCTGATGATTCCTTTTCCTGCCAGATAAATGAAACACTCCTTCCTGCTGGCAATTTTTTTCTTAATTTTGGCCAGCCGCTGTGCGAGCACAGACCCTCAACTTTTTTCCTTAAAAGAAAAAGCGAAAAACTCAGGTTATCCGATCTTCCTGGAACTAAAGAACGAACCCGGAAAAACAACTAAAAACCTACAACTCTCTCTGAAGGCTCAAAACCTTTCCATTCATTCCATACAAGATCTTTCCGTGCTTCTGTTTGCCTTCGACAAACAAGGACTCATCCTAATCCCTGAAACCTATAAAACCCCGGAACTCATCTGTAAATTTCATACACCGATTCGAGTCGGAGCCACGGAAAGCTGCAAACTGGAAACCTATCTTTATGCTGTGGAATACGATAAGATCAAACTGCAATCCATATCCTTTACCTGGGAAGATGGAACCAGACACTTCATCAACAGAGAAGACCTAGAAGAAATCTCTGAATGGAAATAAAGAAAGACCCGTTCCTATCACTTACCGTAAAAACTACTGTCCAATGAAAAGATTGATGAATAAAAGTGTTACCCATGAGAGTGATCTAATGTGTTACCTATGTGACTTATCATACAAACACGACAAATTCGCAATGCGACATAATATACATTATGGGAAGCTGCATATTGCCTCATAATAGATGGTATTTGAAATTAAAATAAGGCTTCAAAAGTAAAAGTATTCGAAGTAATATTCTACCTCTGCTGAGTGAAAGCAAGCAATCACTCAAAGGGAGGTTCAAATTCGAATTGCTTTAGAGTTAATTCTTATAAAAGAAAAACCAAATACCCATCGCAAAAAAAGATGCAGAAACAAAGTAGCTAAAGGATCGACTGTAGACCAATTGATGGAATTTTTTCGGAAGATGAAAACGAAGGATACTTAACATTACGATAACGAAACCGATGGCAGGTCCGAAAGGATGATAGGAAAAAGAAGAAGATAAGTCCCATCGAAATAAACAAAGGATGGATCTTCCTAAACCGCAGGCGATACAATCCAAACCGGTAATCGCTTTGTACCAACAAATGGAAAACCAATATTCCGATTCGGTATCTAAGGGAATCAGTCGAGCAAGAACGACAGCTAAAACTAAAAAAAAGACCGTATAAAAAAAACGAACAAAATGTATCTTCGAAATTCCGGACAGGAATGTATCCTGCCCGAAATATCTTACAGATACGCTTTTAAGCTGCTTCTTTTGTAGGTGCAGCAGGTCCTTTGTATTCATCTTTACCAAAGCCGAGAATAAAGTATCCGGCACCTAGGATAAAGAATAGAAATGCGAACCACCATTCTTTGCCGAAAGATTTTGCCAAGTCGATCATGACCATGAACATAATCACGAAGTTCACGCAAGGGAAGTAGGTCTTCCCACGATTTCCATGAGTATGATCAAATTGTAAACGGGAATGATCGCAGCCCAACCAGGTTTTCCTGCTTTTTCATACGTTTTCCACATTGCCACAATGATACCGACGGTAAGAGCTAAATAAAACAAAAGTCCTACCACTGAAAATTCCCCATCTGTACTGTCCAAATTGATTCCTCCTAAATTCGGACGAATTATAGTGGTTTCGAATTAAAATGCAAATGATAAAAAGATTTTAGAAAAAAATTTTTGAGTATATGGAAAAAGAATGAATGAGGCGGAAAATAGAGGAATCCCTTAATTTTTTTGCCTGTTCTCAAACGAACTTTCTTTTGCAGTCTCAAAGTGAGTCTATCCTGCTCTGATTTCAAATAATCGAATCGGTTTTTCTTTCAGAGCTTACTTCACTTCTGAATAACTTTCAATCCACAACGATGGGTTTTTATCTTTCTTCAGCCAGAGTAAAATCTCTTTTAATTTTTCCTCACTAATCCCCAAACAGCCCGAAGTCGGTTTGGATGCATCCGCCCAAGGATGAATGAAGATCATACTCCCTTTTCCTTCCTCCGCAGGATCCGTATTATATTCAATTACAATCATATACTTATACAAATTGTCTTTCCTAAGAAGAGAATGGTATGACTTCGCTTTCGGCTTTCCCTTGACTCTTCGGTTGTACAATTCAGAGGAAGAATCATCTACCCAATAATGATTGGGTGTATTGACCTCATAAGGAAAATGAATTCGAGAAAGAGAACGGTATCCGTAAGCGCGTAACAAAGGATATTCTCCTTTCGGTGTGGCCCCATCCCCTTCCTTTTTTTCGGAAGCGGAGAAAAGCCCGTTCCTTCCTACCGCCGCCAAAATGGGAGATCCCTTCTCTCTCCACTGCCCTTCTACGATTTCATAAAGCTGCAGAGTAGTTTTTTTCTTTTCTACATCCTGCAAAACCAAAATCATTTGTTCCGATTTCTGAAACAAATCCTCGGACGCAAACAAGACAAGAAAAGGAAATAAAATATTAACAAAAATCAATAGTCCCATCATAAGATTTAAATTCGATCTCTCCTTTGTTACGATTCCTGCAAATATTTCGTCCTATTTATCAAAATATAAAGAATATAGATAGGAAATAGAAAACATGTCACTCGATGATCGCATCATTTCAAACAAAATCAAAGTATCAGAATCGTCCCAAGGGTGTGTCATTGAATTCATGGAAGCCTGTTTGGACGGAAATTCGGTAGAATTCGAACACGCCCTTGAGTCCGCATTGAACCGAGGCGGAAATTTGGTTCAAATCCATATGCACCAGACAGAAATGATCAGCTCTCTCGCCCTCAGCAGGCTCCTTTCTTTCCAATCCAAATGTGCCAAACACGAGATCAAAGTGAGTTATTTGGGAATTCAGCCTAGTTTGGCAAAAATCCTAACTTCTTTGAAACTGGCAGATTATTTCGGACTGAAAGAAACGTAAAATCACTTGCATTTCTATTGGTTCTTCAAATGGAAAAAGTAGATTTTTAGCTGAAAAAAGAAGGGAATTTTAGGAAAACATCTGCCCAAGGCAGACAAATAAATAGGAAGGAAAAAAAATTGGCTCCCCCTGCTGGGCTCGAACCAGCGACCCAATGATTAACAGTCATTTGCTCTACCGACTGAGCTAAAGGGGAATGTCCAATCTCATGGCCATGGTATGGAAAAGCCCTCTCTGGTCAAATAAAAAAATGCGACGTAATTCTATTTTTTGAGGGAAAATTTTCGAAAATTCACAGCACCCTTCCGTAAAAAAGGAATGTTTCATTCTTCCCTTTCCTGCATTGTGACATAATCCTTATCGCTTCTGGTAAGGGGAAAAATAGAAATACTGTATGTTGTTGTTGATGGGGTCTACATGAAGATAGAGAGGCATTTCACTAAAGGAAACACTGGTCTTTACCCAAATATTATATGGGTAAAAAGAGATTCAAAAATTACGAACACGGATGGTTCCAGCGTATTCGAAGCAAACGATGTGGAAGTTCCTGAATTCTGGTCTCAGGTTGCCACAGACATCCTTGCGCAGAAATACTTCCGCAGAAAGGGAGTGCCCAAGTATCTTAAAAAAGTCAAAGAAAACGGAATTCCGGATTGGCTCCAAAGATCCGTTCCTGACGAAGAAAAACTTTCCGCTTTAAAGCCGGAAGACCGCTTCGTAGGAGAAAACGATTCGAAGCAAGTGTTCCACCGTCTGGCAGGCTGCTGGACTTATTGGGGATACAAACACGGTTACTTTTCCGATGAAGAAAGTGCCAAAGCCTTCTATGAAGAAACTATTTTTATGCTCGCGAGCCAAATGGCGGCACCGAACTCTCCACAATGGTTCAATACAGGTCTCCATTGGGCCTATGGAATCGATGGAAAATCCCAAGGTCATTATTATGTAGATCCTAAGTCGGGAAAATTGGTTCGTTCTTCCTCATCCTATGAACACCCTCAGCCACATGCTTGTTTCATTCAATCCGTAGACGATGATTTAGTCAATGAAGGCGGAATCATGGATCTTTGGGTCAGAGAAGCTCGTCTTTTTAAATACGGTTCCGGAACTGGAACCAATTTCTCCAACTTACGTGCTGCCAACGAATCCTTGTCAGGCGGAGGAAAAAGCTCAGGACTAATGTCTTTCCTTAAAATCGGAGACAGAGCTGCAGGAGCCATCAAATCGGGAGGAACCACTCGTCGTGCGGCGAAGATGGTTTGCCTTGATATGGATCACCCCGATATCGAAGAATTCATCGATTGGAAAGTGCAAGAAGAGAAAAAAGTGGCATCTCTTGTCACTGGATCCGTTCTCAACAACAAACTTTTGAACGAAATTATGGCGGCTTGAAATCAGGCGAAATCTTCCTTAGGAGAAGAAAACGCTTATGATCCTGCAGACAACCCTGCCCTAAAAACTGCCATCCAAAAGGCACGTAAGTCCTTTATCGCAGACAATTACATCAAAAGAGTCATCGACCTTTCCAAACAAGGTTACAAAGACATACTATTCGAAGAACTCACTACGGATTGGCAATCGGAAGCATACAATACGGTTTCCGGCCAAAACTCCAATAATTCTGTAAGAATCACAAACGAGTTTATGGAAGCGGTAGAAAAAGATCTTCCTTTCCACCTCTACAATCGTACAGAGAAAGAAAAAGCGAATAAGGAAAAAAGAGAACCTAAGGCATCTAAGACGGTAAGAGCACGCGACCTTTGGGAAAAAATTTCCAATGCCGCATGGAGTTCCGCAGATCCGGGAACTCAATATCACACTACCATCAACGAATGGCATACTTGTCCGGAAGACGGAGCGATCAACGCTTCGAATCCATGTTCCGAATACATGTTCCTAGACAATACTGCATGTAACTTGGCTTCTGCGAACTTAGTGAAGTTCCTGAAAGAAGACGGCAGTTTCGATGTAGAAGGTTATCGTTATCTGAACAAAATCTGGACCATCATTTTGGAGATCTCCGTTTTGATGGCTCAATTCCCTTCCAGAGAAATCGCAGAACTTTCTTATAAATTCAGAACTCTTGGTTTGGGTTATGCCAACCTAGGTTCCCTTCTTATGGTAATGGGAATCCCTTACGATTCTCAAGAAGCGATGGCAGTGACTGGAGCGATCTCCTCCATCATGCACATGACCTCTTATGCAACTTCTGCGGAAATGGCAAAAGAATTAGGACCTTTCGACGGTTATGCGAAAAACAAAGAGCATATGCTCAGAGTGATCCGCAACCACAGAAGAGCCGCTTACAATGCTCCTAAAGAAGAATACGAGGGTTTGACCATCACTCCGATCGGAATCAATCCTTCTTATCTGCCTACTTACCTTCTCCAAGCAGCAAAGGAAGATTCCGACAGAGCTTTGGATTTAGGAAATCAATTCGGATATAGAAACGCTCAAGTGACTGTGATCGCTCCTACCGGAACGATCGGGCTTGTGATGGATTGCGATACAACGGGAATCGAACCGGATTTCGCACTCGTGAAATACAAAAAACTTGCGGGTGGCGGTTATTTCAAAATCATCAACCAATCCGTACCGATTGCCTTAAAAAAACTAGGTTACTCTCAAGCAGAACAAGATGCGATCGTGAACTATTGTAAAGGCCATGCAACCTTCAATGGAGCTCCTGGACTCAACACTGCCAGACTCAAAGAAAAAGGTTTCACGGAAGATATCTTAGAAAAAATCGAAAAACAACTTCCTTTCGTTTTCGATGTTCAATTCGCATTCAACAAATACACTTTAGGCGAAGATTTCCTTGCAAAAACATTGGGAATCGATCCTACCGTTTACAATTCTCCTAGCTTCAGCTTATTGGAATACTTAGGATTCACTTCCGAAGAAATCAACCTGGCAAATGATTATGTATGCGGGACTATGACGATTGAAAACGCTCCTTTCATTAAAGAGAAAGACCTAGCTGTTTTCGATTGCGCAAACAAATGCGGTAAGTTCGGAAAACGTTTCCTTTCTTATCAATCCCATATCCGAATTATGGCGGCAGCTCAGCCGTTCATTTCGGGAGCGATTTCCAAAACAATCAATCTTCCAGAAGAGGCAACCATCGACGATGTGAAAAACGCATACTTGATGTCCTGGAAGGTAATGATCAAAGCGAACGCTTTGTATCGTGACGGATCCAAACTTTCTCAACCACTCAACTCAGTATTCCAACTACTCAGTGCGGTGGGAGAAGAAGAGGAAGAAATTGCGGCAACTGTCCCTAAAACGGTATCGGAAGTCGCAGAAAAACTGGTTTATAAATACATAGCAGAGAGAAGAAAACTCCCTCACCGCCGTGCAGGTTATACTCAAAAAGCGATGGTAGGAGGACACAAAGTCTACCTTCGCACAGGAGAATACGAAGACGGTCAATTGGGAGAGATCTTTATCGATATGCACAAAGAAGGAGCAGCTTTCCGATCTTTGATGAATGCATTCGCCATTGCGGTATCTCTAGGCTTGCAGCACGGAGTTCCTTTGGAAGAATTTGTAGAAGCATTTACTTTCTTCAAATTTGAGCCAAACGGAATGGTTTCCGGAAATGCACACTTAAAGATGTCCACCTCTGTGATCGACTATATCTTCCGCGAACTGGCTGTGACTTACCTTGGCAGATACGATTTGGCACAGGTGTCTCCGGAAGACCTAAGAACGGACGAAGTGGGTCGCAAATCCGATTCTTCCACTCGTGATTCCGTGGGAAAGTCTGAGAGCAACGGATTGAATCCGAAACCGCCGTTGCAAATCTCTCCTATTTCCATGAAATCCGTTTTGGAAGATAAGGAGCCTAGTTTGGTAGGTGCGACCGCTGCTTCCTCTGGACCAGGAGCAAGCGCTGCAGAAACGTTGAGAAATATTGCCGAAGCAAGAATCAAAGGTTATACGGGAGATTCCTGCACGGAATGCGGTTCCTTCCAAATGGTTCGTAACGGTGCTTGTTTGAAATGTATTTCTTGCGGAGCGACCACAGGCTGCTCTTAAGAAACAAACATTAAACAAACTTACAAACCTCTTCTTTCCGAAAGGTTCTAGGATCTCATTCAAAGATCGCTAGAACGGAAAGAAGAGTTTCTACCCTCCTCCTCTCGTTTTACTTTTCCTTCATGAACAAGTATGTTTTTATATTCTTATTTTTCTCAGTAGGTCATTCTCATACGGACAATTATGGGAAATATCTTGCATCAAAATCCTTCTATACCTACAGGAAATGGAGCCAAGCGGAAGAGTTTTATGATGAATATGAAATCCTCACAGGATTCGATCAATATATGGAAGAGGAAAAATCGAAAAAGGGGCTTTTGCAAATGATTTGGAAACGAGCGACAAACTTTTAAGTTCGGATCAACTCGACTTAATGAAAAAAAGAGGAACTGTCATTCCTGCGGCTGATAGATTTATGGATTTGCCGGAGCGGGCTCAGTTGCCGAAGGATTTCCCGATTCTTCCGTTTGAATGGGGGCGACACCTAACTGATTAAAGTTGGGAACATCCACTTTAGGAGAAGATACGGAACCTCTGATGGGAACACAAGCTCTTCCGTTTTCCTGAGGAATCAAGGTAAAAAGGCCAGCGATATCCTGGCGTTCTTTTGCGAATTGTTCGTTTAAGCTGAAACAAACTCTCAGATCTAACTGAGAAAGGGTGATCACATCGGAAAGGCGGATCACTCCGTTGATTTGAATTTTAGCGACGGAAGAATCGATCGTTCCTTTTTCTACGGATAATTTACCGGAACGAATCTTAAATTGAAAACTTCCTCTTTTGATTTCCTGTCCTTTCAAACTTCCCAAAAGAGGGATTTCCATAGACTCGAAAAACTTTCCTCCGGAAAACTGAATTTCTCCTTCTCCGTTCCATTTTGTAATTCTGTCTTCCAAACCGGAAAGTTTAATCGGAATTTGAAGGGACTTGATTTGAACGGACCATTCCCCTCCTTCATATTTAAAGAAGCTGATGTCAGCATCCCCTTCCAGTTTATAATTGATCAGACCCAGAAGGGAAAGAGAAAGACTGGTTTCTTCCGCTTTTAAAACGGTTCCGGAAGGAAAACGAACTGCAAAACTGTCGAAGAACTTTCTGCCGAAGATAGGGAATTTAATTTCTTTTGCTTCCAAAAGAATCCCTGTATCTTTAAAGGAACTGGTAAGAAAAGCGCGAACGATCTCGTTCAAAGGGAAAGTGATGAAAACAAAGAGTAAAAAAGAAAGAACTCCGATTCCTATCAGATAAAAGATCTTTTGAGAATTTAATTGTTTATCCTCTTCTTCCGTTTCGTCATTGGATAAAAGATCGTCCTCGTCCGGTTCCAGCAAAGATTCTTGAACCAATACATCTTCCAAAACTTCTTCTTCCAAAGCAGGTTCTTTGATTTTATCTTTCGCCATAATTATTTCCCTTTTTTAGCGGAACGATAGTAGGAAGAAACACGCAGATCCACATCGTAAATTTCTTTTTCCGCAAACGGTTTTCTAAAAGTAAACCGATCCACTTTCCCTAACAATTGTTTGTTCTTTTCTATGTCATAAATCAGTTTGATCACGTCCTGCAACAGAACGGATCGAAAAGATACGTCGATTTGGATACGATTGTAGTCTTTTTTCCCTTCGACTGAATTCGTGGAATCTTTCATGGTTTGCACTTTGTCTTTTAAATTGTAGCGCACCAATATTTGTTCCAATTTGGAATACATAACACTTACATCTTCCTCACCGCCGGTAGTCTGTAGGCTGCGAAGATAATTGTATTCTCTGATGATTCGATCCAACTGCACCGCTTGGGAACCGGTTTCGTAAATCTCTGTAGTGAGTTTGTTCCTAAAATCGGCAAGAAGAGCAAACACTGTATACACGAGAAGTCCTACTACAATGAAAACTCCTCCGAAAACGAATAACCTTTCTCTATCATTCAGACGATCGAACATTTATATATCATCCTTAGGAATCACTATATCCATTTTGATCTTAAAACTGACCTTATACTTGGTCACACCTGTGATCAGACGTTTGTTCTGTGCTTGGATATTTGTGAACTTTTCCGATTTCGCTAACGCGGACTGAATGGTTCCGATGTCCGCAAAATCATTCACTCTTCCGTAGATCTGAATCTCATAATTGTCTTCAAAGGTAAAATTGTCCAAAACGAACGGCAAAGATTCGCTGCTGGGGAACTGTTCCGTAGCTTCATTCAAAAGATCTAAAATACTTTCTTTAGAAAGAAACAAACGATAGATCTCCGTTTTTTTTCTTTCTTCTTTTAATTTTATACTGGCAGCTTCAAGAACATCCTCGTCCTCGGAAATCTCTGCTCCCATTCCTGCTTTGTATTTTTCGATCAGAATCTTCTTATTTGCCGCAATCTTTCGATTGTCCAGAATCATCCCGATGATAAAAACTCCGAATAAAAGTAAGAGTGAAATCGTAACCAGAATTAAATGAGGTTTGAATGCGGACAGTTTGAAACGATTTGTGTTGATTCGTTTCGCAAAACCTGTTCCCAAAAAATTGACTTGGGACTTCGATTCGAAATGGATTCCAGTCGCAATGGCGGTCACCAAACTAGGATCGTCGATTCCCAACGCTTCGTATCTATTTACAGGAAGATTGAGTCTGGTTTGGATCGATTCGGCAAGTCCTCTGAACTGGCTTCCCCCCCCGGAAAGATAAAGCATCTCAGGTCTTTCCGATTCGGGTAGAGAGAAGATACTGTTCTCCATCTCATGAATCAAATCATCGAACTTGGACAGAATGAACTTCTTTATGTTTCGAAATTGAATTTGGCTGATGGAATATTTTGCTAAAAATTTATTTTCGGATTCTTCAAAAAGGTTTTCCGTAAAAAGGGAAAAATCGATGTTCTGTTTGATTTCATCCGCACGAACCAAATCCGTTTTCAAAACCTTGCTGATTTCTTCGGTAAGTTCTTCTCCGCCCAAATAAATCTGACGGGTGTGTCTCAATTTCCCTTCGTGCAGAATGTTCAGAATGGAATATTTGCCGCCTATATCCAACTGAATGATCGTTTTTTCATGTATAAGAGAATTATAATATTTAGTGATGAGGGAAGAAAGAACGAAAGAATCAAGAGAAAGACAACTTAGATGAAGATCCCCTTTGGCAAAAGGTTTCAGGGCACGATTCAATTCGGAATGATGAACATTGAAGGAAATCACTTCGGAATTTTCACTTCCGACCCTCCAAGTTTTTCCGATCACTTCCAACTCTTCCATAGGATAAGGAACCAAGTTTTCCACCTCGAAAGGCAAAACTTCCCAAATGGCTTTTTCAGAAGTAAGAGGAACAGTCAGATCTCTAACAAAAAGATTATGAATCCCCAAGTTCAAAAGGAACCTGGTTTCTTCCGGAAAAAAGGACTGAATGAAACGAACGATATTGTATTCGAAAGGATCTCCCTCGTTTTCGTCCAACTCCACTACGGGAAGACTTTCTGTACGAAGGATCGTCACCTTTCCCAGCACCTTTTTAAAAAGAACCCCTTTTAAAAAGCTGCTTCCGTAGTCTATGGCTAAGTATTGATCAAATGAAAACATGGTTAATCTTCTGTATAATATAACATTTGGTTATTGGTGAGGTCAAAAATTCCAGTTACTTTACGAATCACTTTTTCTTTTATGATTCCTACTCCAGTAATTTTATAAACTTCTCCCTTGGTCTTAATCCGACCGCCGGAAACTTCCGTTCCTTCTCCGGCGAGTTCCTTATATAAAGTCAGTTCCCCCGAAGTTTTCACCTGAAATTCAGGCTCAGTCTCCAAGTCTTTCAACTCTTTAATGTACCCTCCTTTCTGCAACTTGAGTTTCAAAATTTTCATGGCCGCTTGTTTGGTCATAAAATCGGAAAGGGACATGAGTACAAAATAAGGGGCAGTATTGATATTGATCCGATCGTCATAGGAATCTCCGTGAGGGAGATACGCAGTGATATTATTGGACAATACATAGTCTTTATCGGACCGCAAGGCTCTTTCCTCATCCGTTAAAAAGTCTGCGGAATTGTTTTTGTCATAGTCCTTGGGTTTCAAGGATTCATAGACAATGGCCCGATCGAACCCTTTTACATTCAACAGCTCGGAAAGGGAATAAAAAGGTGCATTTTTGATCTTTCTAGGAGGTTTCAGACGGGAATAGTAGTACTGCTCAGCTCCTCCCCCGGTTTCCTGATGATTTTCATCGATCCAATCGATGATGGGAAAAATCATCTCTCTTTTCAAAGTGAATTGATAGAACAATCGGGACATCATTTCGATGGCTCTTTGGTTCGGTTGGTCGTCATAGATTTTGACCAAAGAGTTGATGTTGATTTTGCCGTCCTCGGGACTCATCGTATAATAGATGACTCCTCCTCCGAGAGGAATAGGAGGAGGATCCAAAGCCAAACCGGATTGGTAAAGCACCTCTTCCGGGATTTTTTTCAACGCTCCTACAGCTCCCATAAAACCCGCTTTGGCCAACATATGCGCTTTGAATCCGTCCGCTTGCGTACGTGCGATTTGATATTCCGTAGCCGCATCCTGAAAGAATTTGCTGGCGGTAAATAAAGAAGCTGTCCCTAGGGCCATGATCAAAATGAGGATCATGAAGCCGCCTCGATTTCTTCTACTTAAATAATATGGCCGGATGCGCGAGTGATTCATATTTTAAAAACGAGTTTCCTACAAGGGATACGATTTCGATTCGAACAAGCCTAGGAATTTTTTTGGAGGTTCTGGAATTCCATTCATCCACCCATTTGTCTCCCCTTTCCGAATACTTTAATTGAAAACTTTTTACATTCTCCAAAAAGATATGTTCCACCCCTCCTTGTGTGGGAAAACTATCCACCATTTCGTCCTCTCTGCGGATGAGATAGTTCATATCTTCCATTTTGGAATCCTCCATCTTACGGAGATAAAACGAAACCTCTCTTACAGAGGCACTGTCCTCTTCTTCCGCATTCGGATTGGAGGATGAAAAAACCAAACGATCCGCTTTTCCTACGAACAAAACCCTTCTTTGGTTATCGATATAATAAGTTCTGGTGATCGACGAACGAATGTTCTCGATCGCATATAAAATGTCTCTCCGGTTGGCGCCTTTTTTGGAAGAGTTCTTTCTGGAAATTTCATGAGAAGTATAAAAAACGAGAAAGAGCATGATAAAAATGGTGCTGAGCATCATAATTACGATCGAAAGTTCGATCAGAGTGAATCCTTTTCTTCGTTTCATCAGTATTTGGTGGATCGGAACGTTTCTACTACGTAACTTGAATTTTTATTTTTATCTTCCGGAAAAGTCACTTCCACCCGGACTCGGAAAACTTTTAAAATCCCCCCGGTTTCGAATGTTTTACTTTTTCCTCTTTTTTTCATCAGGTCGTTGAGGCCGACGTCTTTATCGCCTAACATATCCTTGGGAGCCTTTTTTTTCAGTTCCTCGGCATTCGGTCCTCCTGCCAATTTCAAAAGATCCATCTCTTCCTCTTTGATTTCCGTCAAAAAACGATAACCAGGATAACCGGGAATTTCTCCTTTGGAACTGTCCGCCTGCATCATCGTAGAAGAGTCTACCTGAGCCATTTTAATCTTTGCTAAATGGACTGCATTTGCCAACTGAACCGCTTTCTTTTGGTATTTCATTCCATCGATGATCATATTATAAGTATATACCATTGCCACGGCCGCCATAGCAAGCCCGATCGCCATTTCGATTAAGGTGAAACCTTTCCTATCTAGGCGGATTCGATTGCGGCCTGGAAGAGTTTTGGTCTGTCTGCTCATCTCTATCATCTAATCCGTAGGATATTTTTTCTTGTTTCGCACTATTGTCTTCATAAATGTACTCTCCCGGATGGATTTTCACCTTACCTCCGTACCGATAGAGCTGCATTGTTTTTTTTACTTCGGACTCGCTTCCTATATAAAGAAACATATCCGTAGCCGTCCCTTGAGGAGAAAATAAGATCTTCAGATCTCCTTGGTAATAGACCTTTCCTGAAATATCCCTGGACTTTAAAATTTTAGAATAAAAGGGAAGTTTCACCTTCTTTAGGATGGGTTCTTC
>VFQU01000906.1_pt1 | contig 20459 bp, 20 predicted proteins | sample 3512311 | NCBI WGS metagenome assembly VFQU01 (sample SAMN10412377, study PRJNA504923) | tailings metagenome | isolation source: Relicate 3 Philex TSF3 active mining site | place: Philippines: Tuba, Benguet | collected 2017-08-29
GAAAGTGCTCTTGTGGTACACAAGTCCATCGCGGAAGCTGCGGTAGTCGGTTTTCCTCATGACATCAAAGGCCAGGGAATTTACGCCTATGTCACTGTGAAACAAGGAATCAATACGAACGATGAGCTTAAGAAAGAATTAATTTCTATGGTGGAAAAAGTGATCGGGAAGATCGCCCGTCCGGATGTGATTCACTGGGCACCTGGTTTGCCAAAGACCAGATCCGGAAAAATCATGAGAAGAATTCTTCGCAAAATCGCCTGCAACGAATTTGATACTTTGGGAGATATTTCCACTTTGGCGGATCCTTCCGTCGTTCAATCCTTGATTGAAGACAAGAAGAAATACCACAGCAACTAGAGTTCCAGATTCTCCAAAGCAAAGGGACCGATGACGAATAAAAATTCTTTTACTTCGTTTTCTCGGTCCCTTTCGTTCAGTAACTTTTTATACAATTCCGATTTATTTCGATCTTTGGTTTTGAACCAATAAGAGGCGAATAAAAGATACTCTCTGTTCTTTCTATGGGTTTGGATGTGGTTTTCTAAAACTTCATCCTGCAATTGGGCTTTGTTTTTGAGATCCTTCACCAAAAGATCTATAGCTAAAGTTTCCTTTTCCCATCCTAGATTCGCATAACTTTGCCTAAGTAAAAATAGAATCTCTCCCCAATCTCCTTTGGCTTCGTATTTAAGCGCATTGAAGAAAGCCCTTCGGAATGAGGAAAGGGCTTCTTGGTATCTTCCCTTTTCCTGAAGATACACTCCGTATCTTACGAAGTATCTGGTTTCCTCTTTGAAAATCACACAGGCATATACATAGGCTTCTTCGATCAAAGGGGATTGTCTGCCTCTTCTGGCAAGAATCAGGGATTCGTACATCCCTTCGATTCTAGGGAAATAAGGAAGATAACGAGCCGCTAAATCTTCTGCCTCTTTCCATTTTTTATTTTTAATATTACGGGAAAGGCTCGTTTGGAGTGCATCTTGTTCGGAAAGAAAAGAGGTATCACTTTCCAATAATTTAATGTACTTTAAGTAAAAATCTTCCTTTCCGATCCTTCTGGATAGAATGGCGGCTTTGTACAATCTGTTCTTGTCCGTGGGAACCAATTCCAGATACTTTTCAGTGTACAATAGCGCTTTATCCGGCTTTCTTTCTTTCTCATAATAGTCTGCGATTTTTAAGAACAGAGGGAATTGGTTTTTGTTGAGGGAGACGGACATTTCGAAAGCTTCCATCGCTTCGTATTCCTGACCCAATTTGGAATGCGCCTCTCCTAGCAGATTGTAGTACCTGTAATCGGGTTCCGGATGCAGTTCTTTCGCCTTCGCCAAGAATGCAAAAGCTTTGCTGGGTGTCTCCGTGATGATTTTCTCTTCTGCAATGTTCAAAAGGTGGTCATAAGTGAAGAAAACTTTCACCGGATTGACTGTTTCCGCTAAAATTGCAAACGAGAATAGAAATAGAGTTGTGGCGAAAACCCTCAATTGCCATAGTCTCCTTGACCGTGATGCCATCTATGGTTTCTCATCGGTCATCTTCTAAAATATCTTAGAAAATCAAAATAATCCATTCTAAAAGAGGATCTTCATGAATGCAGAGCTGATCATTATCGTCCTAGGCTTGTTGTCTATAGCCACGGCGATTTTCTACGCTGGCCGGGTCGTACGGATTCAAGTCGGTGCAGAGGGCGGCAACGTCGAACAAAACAACCGCTTGAAAGAAATTGCGGCGGCGATCTCCGAAGGCGCTATGGCCTTCCTTCTCCGTGAATACCGCGTCATATTACTTTTCATTAGTTTCATGACAGTTTTAATCTTCCTTCTTTTGGATAACCCAAAAACCGATTTCAACGAAGGAATTTACACTGCGGTTGCATTCATCAGTGGTGCTTTGATTTCCTGTCTTTCCGGTTTCATCGGAATGAAAATTGCGACTGCAGGAAACGTAAGAACAGCACAAGCTGCTAAGACCTCTCTTTCCAAAGCATTCCGAGTTGCTTACGATTCCGGTGCCGTAATGGGCTTCGGTTTGGTGGGTCTTGCGACTTTGGGTTTGATCGGACTTTTCCTCGCTTTCACCGGCTTTAACGTCGGAGTGGAAAAACACATCCTTATGGAATCTCTCGCAGGTTTCGGGTTAGGTGGTTCTTCCGTGGCTCTTTTCGGTCGTGTGGGTGGAGGTATTTATACCAAAGCTGCTGACGTGGGTGCCGACTTAGTTGGTAAAGTGGAAAAAGGAATTCCAGAAGATGATCCTCGTAACCCGGCAACCATTGCTGACAACGTGGGAGACAACGTAGGAGACATCGCAGGTATGGGTGCCGATCTTTTCGGTTCCGCTGCAGAAGCAACTTGTGCGGCTTTGGTGATCGGAGCGACAGCTTCCGCACTTGCCGACAATAATACGGCTCTACTTTATCCTTTATTGATTCTTGCGATCGGAATCCCGGCTTCTCTTATCACTTCCTTTTTTGCCAGAGTGAAAGAGACAGGAAGCGTAGAGTTCTCTCTTAAACTTCAGCTATGGATTTCCACCGCCATCGTAGCAGTCGCTCTTTATTTCGTAACCGACCTATTCATGGTAGATAGTTTCCAAATCGCAGACAAAACGATCACTAAGTGGAACGTATTCACTGCGGTAACTTTAGGATTGTTTGCAGGTATGTTCATCGGTTGGATCACTGAAGTTTACACATCCCATTCTTACAAGCCTGTAAGAGACGTTGTGGAATCTTGTGAAACCGGTGCGGCAACTAACATCATTTACGGTCTTGCTCTAGGATACCAATCCTCGGTGATTCCTGTGATTTTACTCGTGATCACTATCGTGCTTTCCAACATCCTTGCAGGAATGTACGGAATCGCGATCGCAGCGATCGGTATGATCTCCACAATCGCAATCGGTTTGACCATCGATGCTTACGGTCCTGTTTCCGACAATGCCGGCGGGATTGCGGAAATGGCGGAACTAGGTAAAGAAGTAAGAGACAGAACGGACAACTTGGATGCTGCAGGAAACACTACTGCCGCAGTCGGAAAAGGTTTTGCCATCGGTTCTGCGGCACTCACTTCATTGGCGCTTTTTGCTGCGTTCATCACCCGCACTCAACTCGCTTCTAAAGAGTTAGGCGAAGGTGCGATCGATCTCACTTCCATCGAACTTTTGGATCCTTGGGTGTTCGGAGGACTTCTTTTCGGAGCTATGCTTCCTTTCGTTTTCTCTGCGATGACGATGAAATCCGTAGGTAAAGCCGCTTTGGATATGGTGAAAGAAGTAAGACGCCAGTTTAAAGAAATTCCTGGTCTTATGGAAGGAAAAGCGAAACCCGAGTATGCAAAATGTGTGGACATCTCCACATCTGCTGCTCTTAGAGAAATGATTCCTCCAGGTCTTCTTGTTCTTCTTAGCCCGATCGTAGTCGGTTATTTATTCGGTGTTAAATCTTTGGCTGGTCTTTTGGCCGGTGCCTTGGTTTCCGGTGTGGTTCTTGCGATTTCTTCCGCTAACTCAGGTGGAGCTTGGGACAACGCTAAAAAATACATCGAGAAAAAAGCAGGTGGTAAAGGTTCAGACCTTCACAAAGCTGCTGTTGTGGGAGATACCGTAGGAGATCCTTTGAAGGATACTTCCGGTCCTGCAATCAACATCTTGATCAAGTTGATGGCGATCACCTCACTTGTGTTTGCTGAATTTTTCGTTCTCAAAGGCGGGATCATCCTAAACTTATTCAAATAAAATTAGGATCTTATCTTTGTAGATTGGGAAAAGCCGGGTTTTATCGCCCGGCTTTTTTTATTGTGTGGTGAATGTGAAAACGTATTCTTCGGAAAGAGTTTCCCCGGTAGAGGATTTGATTCCCGTTTTGATGGTGAATGTATAACTACTGGCTGCGGAAAAAATGGTGTTGGGTCGAATGGTGACCGTACGGCTGCTGGTACTTGCGGACAAACTGCTGATCGTGTTGGCAGAAGGCTGAGTGAAACCTATGTTTCCGTTTACCGTGGAACTATCCACCACCTTACTGAAAATAATCGATACATTGGTATTGGTATTCACTCCTGTTTCGTTTTTAGCGGGAGCAGAAGACTCCACTTTGAAAACGCTGGATGTGTCTCCCGTAGGAAGCACCAATAGACCGAGCAAAAACGGTTCCGGCTTAGGCGTGCAATGAACAAACCAGCTGACGGAGGCCATCAGTAAAATCGCTGGGTTTAGGATTCTGGGCAGTGGGCGGAACATTTTGGTCTCTTATATAATTACGACTAATTTCCCTTTGTTACCGTGCAAACTTTCGCGTAGCAACCTAAAATACTGAAAGAAACCTGCTCAATCGTATTTATTTTATAAATTAGACCTTGGGATTGGGATTTTCGAACGCTTGCGTCCCCCCAAGCCAAAAGCCCGAATGCGGAATAAGCACAGGCTTCCCCTTCCTTTTTGGATTCTTGTCCGTTGGAATAAAAACCGACGGTTTGGTCCGTGTAAATGCTTCCTTGCATTCCGTAATTTACAGAAGCACAAGAAAGGGAAATGCAGGATAAAAGACAGAATAGAAAAAGTGAGGATTTATTTCTTAGGAGGGTTTTTGAGTTCCTGATCCAAAAGAGAGGAAAGTTGATTTTGTAAATGAATGATTTCACCGAATAGTTTCTGGATTTCAGCTTCCTTAGATTCAATTTTTTTCTGTATGGATTCTATGGATTTATCTTTTTTATTCGATTTTCGATTTTGGTATTCAGAAAGTTTGGAGATAAGATCTTCGTACAACTCTCCCGATTTGATTTGGTGAGAAAGTTCCTTGAGTCTCTCCAGATCTTCCTTCATAGTCCATAAACTAAAGTGCAGAATTCCTGAAGAAAGAAGTATTGTGTTTTATAAACATGATTGATGGAATAAATATCCTTAATCTTGGAAGCTCTTGCCGCAGATTCCACACTGGCATCTCCGATGCTGATGAGTCCTGCATAACTGCTTACACAGGCTTCTCCCATTTTATATTCGTCTTTCCAGGAAACGGATTTTCCGAAGATGCCTTGGCTTCCGTTGTTTTTGAAAACGGTTAAAGAAGGATTTCCCTGTTGGATGGAGATACACCCAACAGTTGTTAATAATAAGGAAAGAAATTTTTTTCTCATGAAAGAATTCTAATTTGTTTCCGTCGTTTTATCTTTGGGCGGCGCTGCTGTAGGATTAGAAGGAGCGGATTCCGTATCGAAGAAATAAAAGTAGGAAAATCGAACTCCGTGGTCCATTGCATTTTCGTTCTTCGCCAAACCTGCGAACTGTGCGGACAGACTGAAGGTTCCTAAACTTTCCGTCTTATAAGAAAAGCCGGGATAAAAATTGAAATATCTAGTTCTTGTATCGACTGTTTTATCGAAAGGTTCTCTGTATTCCAACTCGGCAAAGATGCGCACCGATGGACTCACTCCGTAAGAAGGAGCGATTCCCACTTGGTAGTATCTTCTAAATTCTTCCAAATTGGATTCTCGTCCTTTGCTGTTGGTTTCCGTTTGAAAACGAAGTTCCGACATGATCTCGAAAGGACCTCTTTTGAATCCGAATCCTACATTAGGACGAACCAAATAATACTCAGGATTTTCTCTTTCTTTGAGATCTCCTCCTCTTTTTTTATCATAGAGGCGAAGACCTGCTCCGAATAAAAATTGAGAAGTTCCCGTGTCCCAGATTTTTCCGTATTTCAAACCTACATTCCAACGATCCCAAGTGTTTTCCGGTTCCGAATTGGTGTATGAATATCTGTTTTTTCCGATGGAAGAGATAACGGAGAAGTTTTGCCAGAAACGAAATTCACCTTCTATGTTGATGTTTTTGTTTTCTTCGTAAACTCCGTTCTGTCTTTTATCCCAATAACTTATGTTACCTCTTACTTTAGTATAAACTGCAACCGGTTCCACTTGCAATGGATGGGCGAAAACGGAAGAGGTATTGGTGTTCGGTTCGTCCGCAGAGATTGTTCCGACGGCGAAAAAGAAAAGAAATGTGAAAAGGAAAATGTTTCGGAACATGTTAGTTACTTACTCCTGTAAGCGGGCTGATTTGGGTCGCAAGTTTATCGCCTAAAAATTGAAATCCCAGACTGTTCGGGTGAATGCAATCTAACATCAATTGTGCGTTGGAAATAGGAGGGCCTCCTAAGGTTCTGCGCAGATCCACATAATAAAAATTCGGCTCTTCACTGGTGATGCTTCTCAATAATTCGTTGAAAGCATCCAATTGTTGGGAAGTGAATGCGGCTACGTCTGGAAGATTGAAACCTGCGGATGCGAATTTTGTGCTGCATCCTTCGTCCGCTCCTGGAATAACCGCCCCTTTATAAGGATTAGGGTAGTCGTATCCGTGAATGATCCATTTCAGAGGCTGTCCTCCGTATTTGGAGATTTTGTAACTGTTTCCCGTAAGAATCATCGTTTTGATTCTGAACTTAATGTCCGCAAATCGAGCGGCTTGGACTGAATTTTCATTTCCTACATAGGCACTCAAATTAGCTTGGAGATCATTTCCGCCTAAGGAAAGTATCATGGTGTGGATGTCTGCTCCCGCTTGTTCGATCACTTGGAACTGCAATCCTTGATCGCTAGCTTGAGACAGAGTTTTTCCGCCCAGAGTCGCACCAGTGATTTTATATCCGTGATTTTTTTCCAATTGGACTCTTAGGGTATCCACTGCGGGGTATCCGATAAGAAGATCCGTCCAGCTGTCTCCGATCATTCCTACTGTGGTCGCTCTAGACTGATTGCAGGCCGAAAGCGTATAACACAGTACATTCGCTGTGACGTCTTTCTGGTAGTCTTTCTTTGTATCGCAGTTTATAATCATCAAAGCTGCGATGAAGAGAAGAGAGAATCGATTCCATACTGACATTTATTTGTTTTCCTTCCAAAGATGGTTCATGATTACTGATGCGGTTAAATCTCCGCTTAGATTTACAGATGTTCTGCACATGTCCAGGAAACGGTCAACCCCAAAAAGGATTGCGATTCCTTCTACGGGGATTTGAAAGCTGTAGAGGATGGATGCTAGGATGACGATCCCTACTCCCGGTGTGGCCGCAGTACCGATGGATGCGCCTGTGACTGTGAATACTAAAAGTATAAGTTGAAAGAAAGTAAAATCGATATTGTAGATTTGACTGAGAAAAATTGTAGCGACCGCTTGGTACAAAGCCGTTCCATCCATATTCACAGTAGCACCTAAGGGAAGTACGAAGTCGGCGATTTTAGGTTGAATCTTTAATTCTTCTTTGGCGATTTTCAAGGAGATAGGAAGCACCGAACTGGAGCTGGATGTGGAGAAACCGAGTATCTGCACTTCTCTGATTTGTTTTAGAAACACGAAAGGATTTTTTTTCCCCAATAGTTTCACAAGGACCATATAGAAGATCAATACCAAAACTAATCCGAGTAATACGGTGAATATATAGTAGAATAATCCTGCAAGAAGAGAAACTCCGATTTGAGTGAGTGCGAACGCCATTAAACCGAATACCGCGAAAGGAGCCATCTTCATTGCGATCCCTACCATCCAAATACAAAACGATTCCAAAGATTGAACGAACTTTCGCAGCGGTTCGGATGAATCGTTTTTAGCGGACAAAAAGAAAATTCCTAAAAAAATTCCCAAAAGAACCAAAGACAACATCTGTTGTTCGCTCATAGCGTTGATGATATTTTTGGGAATGATCTCAGAGATGATTTTTGCGGCAGGTTCACTTTCTCTTGTGAGTGAGGAAGGATTCTGTGTGATAGCGATTTCCGATGTTTGGATTTTTGAGCCAGGATTGATTAGAATGGCAAGACTGACCCCGATGGAGATTGCCACCATAGTGGTGAATACGAAATAAACGAAAACTTTGGTTCCTAATTTATAGAGTTCGTTCATATTGCTGAGACTTGAAACGCCTAATGCAACTGAGGCGATCACAAGAGGCACCATGATCATTTGGAGCAGATTGAGAAAAATATCCCCTGGAAATTTCAACCAAGGAAGAAGAATCGAAAGAGTGGACTCGGAAATTTGTTTCGAATCGGGATGCAGATAAACTCCGATCCCGATCCCTAATATCAAGCCGATAAAGATTCTAGCCCAGAAGGGAATCTTAGTTAAGAACATGAACAAATTAGAATCTTTTCAGATTCGATGTAAATGAAAATTAAAGAGCGATATAGGTTTGAAAGAGTTCCAACTTATGGAAGATTTTCGCCCCGTTTTTAATTTTTCTAATTTCGATCTCGAATTCTTCTTTGGCTCTTTGAATTTCCTTCATCGTTTTGTGAAGAACCGCTTTTTTCTCCGGTCTGGCGTCCCATTTATAAGCGGCTTCTTGTCTCATCAGTTTTTCCTCCAACTGGCGGATCATTTTTTGATGAGACAATTCCACTTTGTATTCCTCTTTTTGGAAGATCGAAAGAGTCTCTTTTCTGAGAGTTTCTTTTCTCGCTTCCAATTCCTGCTCTATCATCGGATAACTTTCTATAAACGCTTCTTCCAATCGGGAAAGTGAGATTTCCGTTTCAGGCACATAGGTTTTTGCGTCTTCCCATTCTTTCCCTTTTTCTTTTACGATCTTGAGATTTTTGGTTTTGAGATTGTATTCCGCAAAAAACAGTTCCGTGCGTTTGAGAGAGAATTTATATTCCACAAGATATACGAACAAAACCTTGTTCTTCAGGCTGTCGGAATATACGTATTTTTTCTTATGACCAATGTTAGATGAAGTAAGAAGTTCTGTGACTTTCTCCACATAAGGATGTCCGAAGGCCAAAAATTCAACGGAATCGTTGGTTAAAGCATGATCGGAATCAAAGGTAGCAATTTTCGTTTTTCCGTCAGGATGAGTGTAGTCGTATCTTCCTTTGGATTTTAATTCCAAAGTTCCGGGAAGTTGTCCGTAGAAGAACTTGGACCCGACAGTTACTACTTCTTCCAAGTGTTGGTTGTTCCAATCTCTTTCTTCCAAAGTGTGATCGTAGTAATCTTTGAGATTGAAATCCAAAAGTTTAGGAGTAACAAGAGCGTTTAATTTTTGAAACCCTTTTTGAGCCACTTGGATGCGAAGATCGAATTCCGTTTCCAACTCTTCTTTAGTTTTCGTTCCGGTGATGAACTTCATAAAACTAGAGTTAAAATCGAGTTCTTCTTCGATGGTTCCCAGAAGTTCATCGGAGGCTCCGATGGATTCTTCGAACAATTTGATTTTGTTCGTCAATACTTCCAAAATTCTTTCTGCAACAGTGTCTTTGGATGCGAAGTTAAAAATATAAACATTGTCTTTCTGGCCGAATCTGTGAATCCTTCCGATTCTCTGTTCGATTTTCAGAGGACTCCAAGGAAGATCGTAGTTGAACAATATATTGGCGAACTGAAGATTCCTTCCTTCTCCTCCCGCCTCCGTACAAATGAGAACTTCGTAGTCTTCCTTAAATTTTTGGATGGCTCTTTCTTTGTCGTCCATACTTAGAGATCCGTGGAAAGGGGACACTTTGAACTCAGGCTCTAGAAGGGATTGAAGATGATCTTGAGTCGTTCGGAACTGAGTGAAGATGATGAATTTTTTATGGCCTTCTTTTTTGAGTCGGGAAAGTGTTTCTCTCAGTTTGATCGTTTTTTTATCTTCTTTGATTTGTTTTCCCAAATGAACCAATCGATTGAGGGTGAATAACTCTCGTTTCACTCTTTGGAAATTGGACATTTCTGATTCATCCAGTTCGGTGAGGAAGTCCTCCACACCTTCCGTTTCGTCCAAATCCCAATCGTCTACGGTGACTTCATTTTCTTTCATGTAGTGGAACTTGGATTCCAACATGAACTTTCTTTTTTGAAGTGCGGACAAAAGAGCTACGACGGAAGAATCGAGAAGTTTTTGGAAAACGATCATTACGAATCCTACAGCGCGGTTTTTGGTTCCCATCGCCAGATTGTATTCTCTTCTCACATATTCCGTCGTTTCATCATAAAACTGTCGTTCAATGGGAGAAAGATCGATTCTTACCGTTTTTGCGAAACGTTTCGTGAACCCGCCTACTTCGACCTTTCTTCTACGTAGAAGAACTTTGGAGATTTTTTCTTTTAGATCCCCTTTTTGGCCCAGGATGTAATCGTTCACAAAACTATGATAAGGTCCTAGAATGTTCGGATCGATGAGATGAAGCAGATAAAAAAGTTCTTCCAGTTTGCCGCGAAATGGTGTTGCAGTCAGCAAAAGAAGGCATTCCGTTTTTCTGGATACTTTTTCGGCAAAAAGATAACTGCGTGTGACTTTGGAATAGTCTCTTCTGAGTCTGTGCGCTTCGTCGAAAACGACTATGTCCCATTTTACTTTGAGGATTTCTTCCGCATAACGAGGGTTTTTGATGAAATCGATGGAAGTGATTACCTTATTGAAATTTCTCCAATGATCTTCTCCGTTCGTTACGAAGTTTCTGCGGCGGATGATGGCGAAGTCTTCGTTGAACTTATTTTTCATCTCTTGCTGCCATTGCACCAAAAGAGGAGATGGAGCAACGACTAATACCCGTTTGAGTCCTCTACGGAACATCAATTCCTTCACGGCAAGACCGGCTTCGATGGTTTTTCCCAAACCGACTTCATCCGCAAGTACGAAGCGTGGTTTTAAGCTGTTGGCTACGATGAAAGTGGATTCGATCTGATGAGGAAGAAGTCTAGTTCTGGAATTGGATAGGGAGGAGAGTTTATCGAAATTATGAGTGAGTTTTAATTGGTGAGCGATTAGGGAAATTTCCATCGCTTTGGGATATTCTTCCCATTCTCTGAGAGAACCTGGATATTTTTTCAAATATCTGAGAGACGAATCGGTTTTGTTCACCGTTCTGAATATTTCTTTCGATGCGAAGAATAAATCTACGGATGTATTTGTCTCTTTCGTGATTTTAGCGAAACCTAATTCGGGTTCATCGATTAAAAAAGCATACTCATTGGTTTGTTTCGTCTCTTGAATCGATTCGAAATCTAAACTAAGTTGCGTAGGAAGATCCATCAAACTCCTTTTTTATTTCCCCAGAGAACCTTGTGAATTTGTAAAGACAAACGTGCCTTAGGTGGATTTTCTATTTTGATCCAATCCACAAGTTCTTTTGCATCCAATTCGTCATGAACGGGAGAATACAATATGTTTGTATTAGGTTTTTTCTCGTGAAGAATTTCCAAACTTCTTTGAAAATCGTATCTATCACGAACTACGAACTTGATTTCGTCAAGAGAATTATGTCTCTTTTTAAGAATCTCGAAATTCTCTAAGTTCATTTTTTCTTCCATCCCTGAACCGGGCAGTTTATAGTCCATCGTGAAAACTCGGTCCGCATCCAAACTCAATGTTTCCTTTCCATTCGTTTCGATTCTAGGTGCAGGATAAGGATGATTCGATTCGCTTCTTTCGTGGAACAACGTTCGACAGATCGTATCTGTATGTTCTCCGTTTTTTCCTTCCAGAGGCTCGCCTCCTGTCAGAAGAATTTGTGAAGAACTCTTAGGATCTAAGGCTTGGATTTCTTTAAAAATTTCAGAGATAGAAATCGATTTGCCTTGATTGGGACCGAGTGCATAAGCAGTGTCGCACCAAAGTTTACGATCTTCCGTTTTTCCACAGCGAAGAGAGCAGCCTGCAAAACGAACAAAGACTGTAGGAATCCCTTGCGATATGCCTTCTCCCGATACAGAATAATATATTTCATGAATGTTTCCTAACATGACGGATTGTCCACCTGATGACAGGAAATCATAAATTGTTCTTGCGGAAAGTGAAAATAAGGAATTCTTCTAATGCGTATGCAAGTGGAAGGGAAATTAGAATACCCGCACATAGTGACGGGTGAAACTCAGGAAAACCATTTACTGTTACGGTTGAGGACTCCTCCGAACCCAGGATTGGCTGAGAGACAGCCGTTAGTGATAGGTCTGGCCATTGATAAAAGTTGGTCCATGAAAGGGGAAAAGATCGAAGCAGTGGTTGAAGCCGCTTGTTCTCTTGTGAACTGGCTCACTCGCCACGATTCTTTAGCTATCATCGCTTATTCTGCGGATGTGCAGCTGATTCAGGCCGTGACTCACCTAACAGAAAAATTATCTGTGACAGATCGATTGAGAAGCATCCAAGTAGGCACTTCTACGAACTTAAGCGGAGGATGGTTGTCCGCACTCAAAGCGGTCGAAAATGCGAACGTTCCCAATGCATACAAAAGAGTGATTCTCCTTACGGATGGAAATCCTACTTCCGGAATCAAAGAAGCCGAAACACTCATCCAAATCGCAAAAGACCACCTAACTAGAGGAATTTCCACTACTACCATCGGTGTGGGAAGCGATTTCAACGAAACAATGTTAATGGAAATCGCAAGAGCAGGAGGAGGTAATTTTTACTTCGTAGACAATCCTGAACTTGCTTCCGATATTTTTTTCCAAGAGTTCGGCGATATAGGCGCATTGTATGCGCAGGCAATCGATGTGGGGATCGAATTTGCTCCCGGTGTAAAGTTTAAACAATTGTTAAATGACTATTCGTTTCAATTCAATGAGGAAATAGACGAATTTCATGGAGATGCGAAAAGTTTCGGCCAGCAGAAAGTGAATATCCAAGCAGGGGATATTCGTGCCGATGACATCAGGAATGTGGTTTTAAAAATCGAAATCGATGAGTCTGTGAAAAAAATCGAAGTACCTATCTTCAAAGCGGACATCACATACTATAATCTTTTGAATCAGATGAAATTGGAATCCGTCAGTACTGAACTTCCTATCTCTCATGCCGCTGCAAAAGGAAAACAAGATCCGGATGTTCTAGTGGAGATGTTAGTCGCCAATGCCGGAAAAGGAATGGCAAAGATCACTGAATATGTCCAACAAGGAAATTTGGAAGACGCAAGAGTGATTCTTTTCGGTCTCATGCAGGATATCGATTCCAACAAACACTATTCTCCCAATGCACTTGGTTCTCTACTGCACCGTCTTCAAGCGATGGATGCCAAAATCCAAGAAAAGTCGAACGATCTTACCAAACATCTATTTGCGGGATCATCTTATTTTTCCAGAGGCCCGGAAAAGATCGATTTGAAAGGAGTCCAAGTCCACGATCGGATCTATGAATACCAAACCACAGGAGACATCGATCTTTATAAATGTCCCGAAATCAAATCCATTGTGGAAAGAAAATTGGAAGAAGGGTTTCGTTATGTGATTTTCGATTTTTCGGAAACATCTCATATCGATTCTTCCGCGATAGGAACATTGATTCAGATCGTGGGATGGTTGAGAAGAAGAGGCGGGGAATTTATCGCTTCGAATATCAGGGATTCGGTGAAGAAAGTCTTCGAGATCACTCGTCTATACAACCACATTCGGGTAGCAGAGACGATGACCTCGGCAAGAGAAAATTTACAGAGAATTATTTATGCGAATCAGGGGGAAGAGGCGGATTAAGCTAACCAGCGTTCTGCTTCTTCCAAAGCCTCTTTTAATTCTCCTACGATCGAAGGGGACAATGCCACCCCTTTTTGAGTGGGTTTGAATTCCCCATTGGCATCTTGGTACCAAATACGGATGTTAAACAGAGTTTGTCCTTTGTATTCGGAAATTTCCACTCGAACCACTTCTCCGCGGCCTTTATCGATATCTTTGATGATTCCTGTTTTTGCCATTTTAATATGTCTCCACAAACAATTGGTCTTTGGTTTCTAAGTCTTTCTTAAATTCTTCGTAAGACAAAGTACTTTTTGACGCAGCTATCATTTCTTCTATGACTCCCTTTTCCATACCTTTGGGTCCTCCGCAGATATAAAATTTTCCGTTTCCTTCGACTGCGGATTTCACTTGAGGAGCCAGTTCTCTCAATCTATGGGTGATGTATTGTTTTCCCCCGTCGAAAGAGTTTTTTTCTTCTCGGCTAACAGCAGTAATGAATTTAAAATTCGGATGTTTTTTTGCAATCGATTCGAAATAGTCTCGAAGAACGATTTCATCCGAATAAGGCGCTCCGTAGATTACATAAACATTTCCTTGGTATTGGATGAGTTTGTGTTCCAGAAGTTCTTCTATCATTCCCAGATAAGGAGCGATTCCCGTTCCAGTCGCACAGAAAAAAATATCTCCTTGGTAATCGGTCTGAGGAAGAAGAAATTTTTTCCCGGCAGGTCCAGTCATTGTAACGGAATCCCCAGGCTTCAAATCACAGATGTAATTCGAACAAACTCCTTTGTATAGTAGGTTGCCGGATTCATCGTACACATCGTCTCTTTTGATGATGAATTCGATTGTATCTTTCGTTTTTCCGAAGCTGTAAGAAGGAGAAGCGATGGAATACAATCGGATCGTATAAGCAGGATCAGCTGATCCTTTTGCCAGTTTTTCCGGATCTTCTCCTGGTGGAATTACCCCTGCGCTTTGGCCGATCAAGTAAGGATAAACATTATGATCTACGGAAAGTGTAATTCTGTGAATGGCAGAATCTCCTTCTGCAAAAGGACGCTTTCCTTTTCCTCTTTCAGGGGTAAGCCTAAGATTAGAAAGGACTTTCACGATGAGTGGATTGGATTTTTTGAAAAGATTGATCTGTGGAGTTAACAAGGTCTTCCTCAGAAGATAGCGTTTTTCGTCAAGCTCCGTCCGTCAATGAAAGCCTAAAATGTGAGACTGAAGATCCTTCTTTTCTATTTTAATATTATGTCTCTTGATTGACTCAAATTCGGATGATTTTAGGCTTTAGTCAATCGGGTTCCCCTGCCGATTTTTAGAACATCCTGGAAAAAAGAGTTACCACATGCTTTCACTAGACCCGCATAACTTAAGCCCCGAATCTTCCTTGGTCCCTTCTAAAAATTTAAGCAAAAAGCTGGAAACTTTCACCAACAACCTTCTATTTTCCATGCACTCTAAAGAGGAACAGGAAAGGACTTGGGCTGTGGTAACTCTGAAAGGGGAAATTCTAGCTTCCGGTGTTCCTCAATACCTTCCAGAAAACGATTACCTTTTTAAGGAAGGTTGATATGAATCGTTTTTTCATCGTTTTAGTTTCTTCTTTGATTTTGTTTTCTTCCGCATCCCTTTCCGCAGGGAATTATGGTATGGCTGGATGTGGACTTGGTTCTATGGTTCCCGCATGGAAAAACGACATCGCTCAGGTTCTAGCAGCTACCACAAACGGATCTTTTTCCAGCCAAACATTCGGAATCACTTCCGGGACTTCCAATTGTACAAATGACGGAATCGTGAAGGCGGAAAAAGCTCAGGAAATTTTTGTTCATTACAACCAAACCGGTTTGGAAACGGAGATGGCGGCAGGATCGGGAGAAAGAATCGATGCCATCGCATCTTTGTTAGGCTGCCCTACTCATTCCAAACAGATCGGCCTCCTTTCCAAAAAGAATTTCGAAAAGATCGTAAACGAAACTACTAGAAAAGATTCCAATTTGATCCTCTCCGCTTTGAAGAAAGAAATAGGATTGGATCCTGAATTGAAGGAAGCTTGCCACTACTAAGCGAAAGTGTTTCCTCGTTTTGTTTTAGTTTGTTTTCTACTCACATTCGGTTCCGTTTCTTTGTTTTCTCAGTCGGGAAATGAAAGTCACGGAACATCCAGAGCTTCCGGCAGTATCGGCACTTCCTCCATCGGTAATTTTTTAGAATTTCAATTCCGCCCTAAGACCCGTGATCTTTTGAATCGGGAAACAGGATTCGTTCCTAATTCAGAATCTCAAATGATGAATGCGGCGGTTCGTTATTACCAAGACAGCGGACGTTTAGAACTCACTCGACTGAATGCGATTCGAATGTTTTCCTTAAATCCGTATAATTCAGTTTCTAAGTCGAAAAGTTACGGATTCGATTTGGGAGCGGAATCGATTACGATGAGAACCTTATCCAGTTGGGAAGGTTTTATATTCGATTCTCCTAAAAAGGAATATCACCGCATTACACCGATTCATGGGGAAGCGATGGCAGGATACACATTTCAACCGGGATCGGAAAAAGGAGGTTCTCCTCTTTTGATTTCTTTGATGGCGGGAGTGAAGTCTCATATCCATCCGGAATTCAAACATAATTTTCGTTTAGGCCCGGAAGCTGTTTTGAACGTTTTGTACGGAATCGGTGATTTTAAATTTCAATTTTATTATGCGTATCATTATTATCAATGGCTGCAGAATGAAAACGATTTCACCGCAAATTTAAAGTTGAGATATTCCGTTTCTCTCAATCAGGAATTGAGATTGGAGTTTTTGCAACATAGGGTTTATCAAGAAACCCTATTGTCTTATCATTATTTGTTTTAATCGTTTTCCAGAATTCTGGATATTTCGGAATTGTATCTGTAAGCGGTTTCCGCTTGAGACAAATAACCATAAGCACCTAACTCGAAGATAAAAGAAGCGGTAACGCCGTATCCTCCGTCTTCTTTGGAGTCACATCCCTTTTTCCCGGAAGGATGGATTTTCAAATCTCTAGTATTCAAATAACGGAAATTATCAGGGCATGTGACGTGAGAGTATTCTTTCCCGTCCGCATGTCTTGCTTCATGAAGGATCACCAAACAACGATCTAACTTAGAAAGTAGGAAAAACTGTTTTCCTAAAACCACTTCCCCGTTGTTATAATAGGCGATAAAATCTCCCGTGGAGCCCATGGAATAGTTTTTGATTCTGGATTGAATCCATTTTGTTATTTTTTTTCCTGAAAAGGAAAAATGGAATATGTTTTCAAAATTCGAATAACGGGAATAAGTTTGTTTGTCTAACTTTAGTTTTTTGGCTTCGAGTGCATCCAAGTATTGAAAAGTTTCTTTTAATACTTTCGATTCTTTTGCGGATAGTTTATTTTCTTGGGGATACAAAGAGTACGCAGGGAAACATGCAATAGCTAGTATTAGTACTAGATATTGCAGCAAGACATTAAAACTGTGCTTGGATTCCCCCATAATAGAACCTTGGCCTGATTGGATTGTAGGTAAGCTCGTATTGATTGAGTGCGTTGTCCACACCTAAAAAAGCGGACATCCTTCCTTCGAAGAATTTTTTTTCCAAACGGAAGTTGAGAAGTGTGAACGCCTTTCCATAGATCACTTTATTGTTCTGATTATAGAAGGGATCGTTCGCTTGATCGATCAATGCCGTGCTGGAACCGGAAAAATCACTCGTGTTGGAATAAAAAGGTCTTCGATCCAATCGTTTTCCTCTCATTGCAAACTCCCATCCTCCGGGAGCATTGACGAAGAAATTGAAGTTTCCTTGATGCAAAGCTCTTCCTTCCAAAGGTCTGTCGGTAGTCAGGTCTTTTGTATCCGTATGATTGTAACCTAATTCCAAAGCGAAGTATTTGAGAAAACGAACTCTGGTTCCCAATTCGACACCTCTGGTATAGGCTCGTTGAATGTTCATTAACTGGAAACTTGCGAATTCGGAAGCTCCTCTGTTCGCATAATTGTATTGGATCAAATTGGTGATGTCGTTTCTAAAAACGCTGAAAGACATAGACCAGTTTTTAAAAGGGGAATATTCTACATCCGCATTTGCCGTTCTGGACTTCTCAGGTTTGAGTTGATCGTTTCCATCCACCACATAACCGACACCTGGGTTTTCGAATCTCAGATAAAGTTCTCTAAAAGAAGGAGGTCTAAAACCCAAACCGTAACTGGCTCTCACAGCCAAATTGGAAGTAATATCTACTTTAGTTGCGATTTTGGGAGTGGTTTGTCCTCCGAATTGGGAATCCAAATCGTGGCGAACTCCCGGAACGATCCTCCATATAACACCCGTCTTAGTTACCAACCATTCGTCTTGTAAGAAGGCTGCCTTTCTGGTTCGAAAAGCGAATCTTTGGCGAAGACGATCCGATTCCAATTCTTCAGAGAAGGTTTCTAATCCTGCGGTAACCATGTGTCTGTCGTTGATTTCGTGATCCAACTGCAAAGTTCCTTGGGAGGATACTTCGTTCGTAAGTTCCTTCGTATCCAATTCGTCGGAACCTCTTTGGTCCAATTTGTATTTGTTTTCCCAACGGGAAAAGTTTCCTCGAAAAGAGATTAAATTCTTTTTTCCGTAGGAATATTCCAAAGCACCTAACGCTAAAAAATCGTTAGTCGCATTCGAACGGTCGAAGGTTCCTCCGGTTGTTCTTGAATCTACACCTTGTTGGTGTCTATTCAGGTAGTTGAATCCTGTTTTTACTCGGAACTGACCGTCCGGATTGAAGTTCATATTTCCGCCGATACTTGCATCTTGGAATGCGTTCCCGGTAGTGCTCGGGGTTTTGGGATCCAAATCGTATCCACCGGATTGGTTGAAACCTCCCGTGAAGTTTGCCGCAACGAAGGAGTTTCTAAAACCCACATCGGCGATCATGTTCTTTTCACCTTGTGTTCCAAAATTGCTTTGTTTTCCGTTTCCGTAGGTAGCTCTGAATTGATAATGCTCCGGTTTTTCCGCCTGCCTTGTGATGATGTTGATCACACCTCCGATGGCATCGGCTCCGTAGAGTGCGGAAGAAGAACCTTTTACGATTTCGATTCTTTCTATGTTTTGTACTTTAAATCTTGTTAGGTCGACAGTATTGTTTGTTCTTCCTGCGATCCTTTGTCCGTCCACGAGAAACAATACGTATTTGGAATCAAGACCTAACATCTGTACTTGGGAACCGGCAAAGGTAGGAGAAGGAGTCACGTTAACTCCCAGTTGAGTTTCCAAAACTTCTCCTAGGTTTCTCGCTCCCGTTTGTTCGATCCTTTTCCTGGAAATTACTTCCGTAGGTACTGCGGAATCTTTCAGTCTTCTTTCTCCGCGAGAACCTGTGACTACGATTCCATTTTTATTATCGATGTCTTGGAATCGATCGACCTCTTCCTGAGCGGGAGGTTTTTCAGAAACCTGTCCTTCTTCGGTAGGAGGCGGCGGTGTTTCTTCCTTTACCTCAACTTGATTTTGCTGAGGAGGATTTGTATCTTTTTTGGGCGTTTTGGTTTTACTTTGCGGGTAAAGTCCAGAACAAACCAGCAATGAAGATATTACTATGGTTAGTCTTTGTTTTTGGGACAAGGTGTGGATCATTTATTTTTATTTGTTTTTTCAAGGGAGTTTTTTCCAACGAAAGGTCGGATAAGCCGAAGTTCCGGCATCACTATAATAATTTTCAATTTTAAAGGCGAAATTAGAACTACTTCCCGCACCGGATCGGACGATATAAATCAAGCCTTTCGTAGTAAGGTTGCCGATTTGATAATTGAACCAATCTGTAAGCAATGCATTTCCGATAAATTCAGCGCCTACTCCTCCGATGCCTTGTGTGGAGGTTTTAGCATCTATTACGAAATTAGTATCGGAACAATTTTGAGAAGATCTGTCGATGGAAGCCGCAGCTGTTACGGTAGTTTGATTGCTTAAACAAGCTCCGCCTAACCCGAACGAATTAGATGTTCCGCTGTTTGTGGCCAGCTTGTAGCGATTGAACGCAATATCCCAATTCGTAGTATTTACGGAAGAAAAAGGAATTTGGGAATTCGTTCTGAAACTGAAGTAAATATAAAAGTCCATATTCGTGGCGTTGATACGAGTGAGTGTAGTTCCATCCGTTTCCGCTCTGGAGTACACAACCTTATCAAGTGAATTCGGATCATTCGCTTTGAGCAAATCCGCCACTAATTGATTTATAAACAATTGTTGCTCGGAAACACTTTCATGTTTCCGAGCACAGTTGATTAATAGAAAAATTACAATGAACCCAAATGTAATTTTTTTATTCACAGTTTTATAGGTTGGTTACTGCGTAAGTTACAGTAGCTGCTTGTCCTCTGCTTGGAATCGCATAGAAGAAGTAGTAGTGAGTTCCCGCTTGAGCGAAAGTCAAAGTAGAAGTTCCGTTGATCTCGTGAGAGTTTGTGAATTGTGAGCTGGAGTCCGTTGCATTTCCAGCATAAGTGAAAGTAGTAACGGTTTGCGCAACTGCAGTAGTAAGAGGGCAATTTTCCGATTTGTAAACGATACCGAAAGCTTTTCCTGTTACTGCAACTGTAGTTCCTACTTTAGCAGTGATTTTCAAAACAGATGTTTGGTGACCTACGATAGGCACTGTCCCTACTTGAGTGATGACTCCGCTTTTTGCGGAAGATGCAGTAGTAAGATCCGTAGTGAATGTGTTTGTAGTACGAGTTCCTGCAGTTACTGCGCAATCGCCCGGATTATTTAATGCAGCTGCTAGCAATACAAGAGTGTTTTGTGTGTCGTCGTTCTTTTCTTCTTTTTTACATCCTGCGAAAGCAAGAGAAGTAACGAGTAGGAGGGAGATTCCGAAACTGATTTTTTTTAAGTGCGTCATATTTTTGTCTTATCCTTGTCGATATATCCAGCTTTTATCCTTGGAAATGAGAATCAAATTCAATTTCTTTTCTTGTATTTTTTTTTGAAAACTAGGAATTTTAAGGGACAAAACTGCATCTTTTT
>VFQU01000909.1_pt1 | contig 20437 bp, 16 predicted proteins | sample 3512311 | NCBI WGS metagenome assembly VFQU01 (sample SAMN10412377, study PRJNA504923) | tailings metagenome | isolation source: Relicate 3 Philex TSF3 active mining site | place: Philippines: Tuba, Benguet | collected 2017-08-29
ACGAAAACCCGCGCACCACCTTCGACTTCGGCACCGCCAGCATCGCCGTGGTCAGTGGATAGGTGACCTGGTCCTCCACCACCTGCGGCCCCTGTCCGGGCACCTCGGTGAACACGATCACCTGCACGTCGGAAAGGTCGGGCAAGGCATCCAGCGGCGTCCGCAGCACGGCATAGACGCCGGCCGCGGTTAGCGCCAGCGACAGTACAAGGACCAAAAAGACGTTTTGAACCGACCATGCGATCAGACGGGCGAGCATGTCAGTGCTCCCCGCCATGGCCCGCGTGGCCGGCGTGCGGGTCGGGCTTTGCGGGTTCGTCGCCTGGCTCATCCGCCGTGCCGTCCTCATGCCCGGGCTCGGCACGGTCCGCATCAGGGGCCGCCGTGTCTGTGTCGTGATCGTGCTCCGCCGCCGACGCAGGCGCCAGCCCTTGCAACGCCGAGCTGAGATTGCTTTCGGCATCGATCAGGAAGTTGGCCGCCACCACCACCTGTTCCCCTTCCTCCACGCCGTCGAGCACGGCGACCCGGTCGCCGGCGCGACGACCGAGGCGTACGGCCCGCGGCTCGAAACGCCCTTCGGCGAGCTGCACCAGCACGATCTGCCGGGATCCGCTGTCGATCACCGCGGAGCGCGGCACGACTACGGCCTCGGCATCCGGCGGTCCCTGCAGCAGAACCTCGCCGAACAGCCCCGGGCGCAGCATCCCGTCCGGGTTCGGCAGCACCAGGCGCACCGCGACCGTGCGGCTGTCGACGTCGACCACCGGCTGTAGGAAGTCGATCTTCGCCTCGCGCGTCTCGCTCGGCAGGTTGGGCGCGCTGAACTGCGCCGGCTGCCCGACCGCGAGGCCGCTGGCCTGCGACACCGGCACCTCGGCCACCACCCAGACGCGCGACAGGTCGGCCAGCCGCAGAACGGTCTGCCCGGCCTCGAAGCGGTCGCCCTCGACCGCTGGCTTCTCAACGACCACCGCATCGGCCGGTGCGGTGATGGCCAGTCGCGCCGGGTCGCCGCCGCGCCCGAGCCGGGCACCGGATACTTGCCAGTTGCGCAGCCGCGCCTGCGCGGCATCGCGCAGCTGGCGCATGGCTTCGGCACTGGATGGATCGACCTCGGCCAGGCGACGCGCCGCCTCGTCGGCGATGCGGTACTCCTCCTGCGCGGCGAGCAGCGCGGGGCTGTACAGCGTCATCAGCGGCTGTCCGCGGCGGACCGTCATGCCGGTCTGATTCGCCTGCAGGCGTTCGATCCAGCCCTCGAAGCGCGGCGCGATGACGAACTGGCGGGTCTCATCGATCTCGACCCGGGCGCTGGCGCGCACGCTGGCGGAAAGGCGTTCACGTGTGGCCAGCGCGGTGCGTACGCCGAGCTTCTGCACCTTCTCCGGCGGCAGCACCACGGTGCCCGGCTCGGCCGTCACCTCGCCGTCGTAGACCGCGATGTAGTCCATGCCCATGCTGTCCTTCTTCGGCACCGGCGAGGTGTCGGGCAGGCCCATGGGATTGCGGTAGTACAACACACGGCGTTCCGCCTTCGGTGCCGGGGTCGCGCTGTCCGAGGCCGGCATCGCGACCGGCGCACTGGCACGCCCCAACCACCCGCCAACGCCTAGCGCCAGCAGCACGATCGCGCCCAGTGCGAATGCGTTCATCGTTTTCATGGGGTGCTCCCGATCAGGGCGCGCAGTTCGGCTGCGCTGGTGAGTTCGTCGCGCAGCGCGTCGAGGCGGGACAGGTCGGCGCCTTGCCAGGCTTCCAGCGCCTCCAACAGGGTGGCGAAGTCGACGTCGCCAACGCGGTAGCTGGCCAGGGCCGAGGCGAAGTTCGCCTCGGTCTGCGGCAACAGGGTGTCGCGGTAGAGTCGCTGGCGCGCCTGGGCGCTGGACCAGCGCGCCCAGGCTTCGCCGAAGCGGCCTTCCAGCTCGCTGAGCGTCTGCTCGGCCCGCGCGAATGCCGCATCGCGGCGCAGGCTGGCCTCGCGCTCGCGTTCGCGCAGCGCCCGGCGCTGGAACGGAACCTCGACCTCGAACATCAGCTCGTAGCCGTCCAAGCGGTTGCCTTGCTGCATCAGGCCGACGCCCACGGTGAGGTCCGGTAGTCGCTGTCTGCGCTGCAAGGCCAGCGCGTCCTCGGCGGCGGCCGCCATCGCGGCTTGAGCGCGCAGCAGCGGATGGGATTGCCGCCGCACGATCGCGAGGCCTTGCTCCCGGATATCGACCGGCAGCGCGATGGCCGGCTCGCCGGCAGGCGGCCTCAGCGTGGCCTCGACCGGCCGGCCCAGGCGCGCATTGAGCTGGGCAACGGCCTCCTCGCGCATCGCCGCGCGCTCGATGCGCTCGGCCTGCATGCGCGTGCGTGCCACCTGGGCGCGGATCGCGTCCTGCTGCGCGGCAAGCCCCAGCGCGTAGCGCTCGCGGGCCACCGTTTCGATGCTGCCCAACAGGTCGATCAATCGATCAACCACCTGCAGGCTGGCACCGGCATGCCAGTAGCCGACATAGGCCTGCTCGGCCTGGGCGAGGCGTTCGCGCAGCACGGCATCACGCTCATCGTGTCGCGCGACAGCCTCCTGCGCGGCGATGCCGCGCGACAACTCGCGCTTGCCCCAGAGTGGAATCGTCTGCTGCACGCTGTAGGTCGTCATCGCCACGTTGCCAGGCAACAGGTTGGGGCGCTCGGCGTCGATGCCTTCCAGACGCAGCCCCAGCATGGGATCGGGCAATGTTCCAGCCGGCAGCACCCGGGCTTCCGCCGCTTCGGCCTCGGCCTGCAGCGCACGCAGCTCGGGGTTGTGCGCGATCAGCCAGGTACGGATCGAAGTGAGGTCGGCGCCCGGCGGCAGCGGCTCGCTGGCATGCAGCGGAGGCAATGCAGCCAGCGCAAGGGACACCAGCACGAACACTCGGCGCCAGGAGGTAACCGGCGACGGCCCAGGTCGGCCGCGCACGAAGGGAATCGTCATGAGAGGTTCCTTGCCCGCAAGGCGAACCCGAGGGGTTCGCGATCAACGGCAACGGCCCGCGGAGCACCGCGTGGCGTGCCGCTCCGTCCCAACGCATCAGCGTCAGGCGACGGCGGGCCGGCTCAGATCAGCAGGATGCTCGCCGGATGCGGCGTGGGTCGATGCCAGGCCGCGGCTGCAAGTGACGACGCGTCTTCAGTAGGGGGCATCGCGACGCGAAGGACGGCGGTGATGCCGACACCGGCCGCAGGCGGCATCGCGGGTACTGACAACGTTGCGCGCGGGGCATCGGGGCTGCCCTCGCCCTGGCTGCAGTGCGACTGGCACACGACCAGATCGGGGCCAGAGTCCGCTTCGGAACAGTCTTCGTGCTCGACGCTGACGGCCACCGCCGACCCCGACATCAGCGAGGACGCGCAGTCGGCGTGCAAGGCCAACAGCATTTGCGACCACAGTAGCGCGGTGATCGCCAGCAGCGACAGGCGGGTACGCAGGCGACGGTAGCGGAGCCGTTTGAGCATGACGATGACGGTAGCACCCTCTGCGCTCTGGCGACTTGATCGGTGTCAACTGGATGGGACCGATGATCGGCGTGACGGTTTCCCGCAGCGCCGACTGCAGGCATGCAAGCTGGCGAACCCGGACCTTACAACCCGTCGGAGCGAAGCACTGCAGCGATCAGCTTCAAGGTCAATCCAACCGCTGCCATGAAGGCGATCACCGCAGCGATCGGCACGCCGTACAGCCACGGGCCCGCGCTGTGCAGCATCAGTACCGCTCCCCCAACATAGAGCCCGAGCGCGAGCAGGGCCAGCACCAGGCGGTTGCCGACCCGCACCAGTCTCGACTCCAGTCGCTCCAGTCCGCGGTGATGGATGGCGATCGGGGGGCGGCCGTCGTCAGCCTGCGCCTGTTGCAGCCAATGAACGACCAAACGAGGCAGATCCCGCATGCTCCGCATCGCCAGTTGTCCGGCAGGCCGCGGTCCTGCCGGTCCGGCAGACGCGCCGGCCAGTGCGGTCTGCAGGATCTCGCGGCGCGCCATGAGTGCGCTCACCAGATCGAACTGCGGATGCAGTGCCCGCAGCGTACTCTCGAGCAGGAACAAGGCGCGCAGCAGCACCAACAGGTGACGCGGAATGCGGAAATGCTCGCCAGCGCCCAGCTGTGCAATGCGCCACAGCGTTTCGGCCAGCGACCATTCGGCCAGGGGCTGGCCTTGCAGCTCGGCGAGGATGGTGTCGATGCCACGTTGCAGCGCGCGGCGGTCGAACGCCCCTGCGACGAAGCCGAGATCGATCGCGGACGCGAGTGCCGCTTCAGCGTCACGATAGATGACAGCTTCGAGCATTCTTCCCAATGCCTGTCGGGACAGTGTGTCCAGGCTGCCGACCAGGCCGAAGTCGTGCAGGCAGAGTCGGCCGTCGTCACGCGCGAACAGATTGCCGGGATGCGGATCCGCGTGGAACGCGCCGACCACGAACAACTGGTGAAGGTAGGCGTCGAGCAGCGAGACCGCCAGCACCGCGCCTTCCGGCGCGCCGAAGCGCTCGGACACAGGGCGTCCCGGTGCAAATTCCTGGATCATCACGTCGGCCGTGACCAGCGGGTCGATCACTGCGGGCACATGGAGCCCGCCCTGCTCGCGCAGAGCCGCCGCCAGGCGACGCACGTTTTGCGCCTCGCGACGCAAGTCGAGTTCGGCGAACAACTGATCGCCGAGTTCTTCGATCAACGCCAAGGGGCGTTGCCGCCGTAGCGCCGGCAGCAGCCAGCTGGTGCAACGCACGATCCACCGGAGCAGCCGCAAGTCGCGCCCCACCTGACGCACGATACCTGGGCGCCTTACCTTCACGATGACCGACCGGCCATCGGGGAGCTTGGCTCGGTGGATCTGCGCCACCGAAGCAGCAGCAAGCGGTTGCCGATCGAAGCGCATGAACAGCCGATCCACCGGCGCCCCGAATGCTGCCTCGACGGCCAGAATCGCGCGATCGCTGGGAAACGGAGCGACGCGGCTTTGCAGCTCCGCGAGGGCGGTGCGATAGGCACTGGGCAGCAGGTCCATGCGCAGGCTCAGGCCCTGGGCCAGCTTGATGAAGGTCGTCCCCAGGTCTTCGATGGTCGAGCTCAGGTAGGCCGCCACGCGATCCGGTGCGCGTTTGCGATGCCACCACCAGACGATGGAGAAGCGCAACGCGGCGAGCAGGATTTGCAGGCTACGGGGAAGACGCATGCGCACCACTTAGGCATCGATCGTCGACGCTGGCAACGAGTTCGTATTCCTCATCGACTGCCACCACCCACACGCGGATGCGGGCGCCGGTGGCATCGATGCGTTGCACTCCGGCATCGTCGACCGTCGAGCCTAGCGCTACGCCGAGCCAATTCAGGCGCCCGGCGATGGCATGGCGGATCGCGGCGGCATGCTTGCCGATTCCGCCGCTGAACACCAGATCGTCGATGCCTCCCAGACTGACGGCCATTGCTGCGATGCCTTGCGCAACGCGAAGCACATACAGGTCGACCGCCATTCGGGCCGATGGGGTGCTCGACGCAAGCAGTGTCTGCATGTCGCCGCTGGTCTCGGACACGCCCAGCAGACCGGCGCGACGGTTGAGCCACTCGTCCACCAAGTCTACCGTGGCGCCTTCACGCAACAGCGCGAGGATCAGGCCGGGATCCAGGCTCCCGCTACGCGTGCCCATGGGCAGTCCACTGTTGGGGGTGACCTCCATGCTGGTGTCCAGGCTGCGGCCACCACGCACTGCGCACACGCTGGATCCACCGCCGAGGTGCGCGAGCACCAGTCGCCGCGATGCCGCGGCGGCGTCCATGGCCAGCAACTGTCGATACACCGAGCGGAACGCCAAGCCATGGAACCCGTAGCGCTGCAGGCCGCGCTCGCGCAGCTCGGCCGGAAGCGCCAGGGTGCGATGCAGTGGCGACAGGCTACGGTGCCAGCCGGTATCGAAGGCTGCCCAGGACTCCGCTTCTGGCCAACATGCCATCGCCGCGCGGACCAGGGCGAGTGCTTTCGGTTGATGCAAGGGTGCCCAGCACGACAGTGTCGAGAGCCGGGTCAGCATGGCCTCGTCGAGGCGCTGTGGACTGGGCATTTCGCCGCCGTGCACCACCCGATGGACGACATGTGTCAGTCCGTCGAGCTGTCCCGGGCCCGCGGCTAGCAGAGTCAGGAGGGTTCCCCGGTCCGCGGCCTCATCCTGTTCCAGCCATGCCACGTCCGCCACCGGTAATTCCCAGCGCCGTACCGCTCGCGGTGACGGCCTTTCCAGGCCGGCTCCACCTCGCTCGAAGAGCGCCGCCTTGAGCGAGGAGGAGCCCAGGTTCAGTGCGAGGATGCGCGCTGCCCCCATCAGAGAGCCCTCGCAGGCGTCGCCGGTTCCAGTCGAACCGCAGCGACCGAGGCAGCAAGGCAGAATCGGTGGCAAGGCACGGCGCGCTCCTCCAACTTAATGGCCGTCGCGGCGCAAAACGCTGGGGTCGCCACGCCCCGATACCGCGGCAGACTCTTCCGCGCTCAGCCAGGTGCCATCGGCATGACCAAGAACACGGGCGACCTCTCGAACGGCGTGGGCCCACGTGCATCCATTGGCGAACAGGAGTCCCTGCACATCCAGAGTACCCCCGCGATTGATGTAGCCCAGCGCGCGCGTGGAGGCCGGCCCCGTGTCGATGCGCCTGAGGGCGCCGAGCATCGGCTCGGGCCGCGTGTGGGTGAGAATGACGCGGGGAACCGTGGTCGGGAACAAGGCCGCCAGGGCGGTATCGTCGAGGGTAAAGCGCGCCTCCTGCGCATCGCGTGGCTGGCGCAAGCGGGCAGGCTCGCCCAGACATATCACGGCCGTCCGCACCCGGTGTTGATCGAGCCGGTCGGCGGCCTGAAGCGCCTGCTCCAACTGGTAGGCGCCGATGGCCACCAAGAGGGACTGCGCTGCCCGCGGATCGCCGTGGACCACCGCGGAGCCGTTGACGGCGAGGCATTCGGACTGGTCGCCGGTCAGCCGGGTCACGACCTCCCGCTTGGGGACGACGAGCGCGACGATGCGTCCATGGCTGGCGTAGCACGCACGCAGCATCGCCAGCGCACTGTTGGCGTCCACCGGAAACCCCACTGAACTGGTATCCGCCATTTCTCCGAGCAGCGCCTCCACCAGGGTCGGATCCTGATGCGATTGCTCGTTCTTGGCGTTCTCCCACGTATGCGAGGTCAACAATAGCGGTACCGAGAGCCAGCCCGGGGGGCGCCCGGCTTCGGTCAGGTGACGGGCGAAGATGATCTCCTGGCGTAGCGCGCCCAGCATCTTCACGCCGAAAGCCTCATAGGTCACGGCCAGATTGATCCCGCCCTTGTTGCCGAGCGCTGCACAGATGACGGCTTCCTCGTTGAGCGCGGTGATCACCGCGCCATCGCGCGCCTCGGCGACTCCGTGCTCGGGAAATGCGACCCGATGCTTCAGCGCATCCAGGGTGCGATCGAACTTGTTGCTGCGCAGTTCGTCGGGGTTCCCGATACGGGGGCGCAGCTGCGGATTGTCGCGGACGACTTGGAGCACGTACTCGTCGAGCGCAGCCATGGGCGAACTCGACATCCCCACTGTTTTCCAGTCCGGTCTTGGCAATCGTGGCAGCGCGACGTTCCGCGTGGCCATGGCGTGGTCGCGCTCCCGCACGCGTCCTTGAGTCGCGTGAGTTGTCAGCGCGGCCACCGCAGCGTCCAACTCCGCCGGCGACACCCATAGTCGTTGCGCTGCGGTGTTGAATGCCTCGCGCGCAGCCGTATCGCTGGCGGGGTTGCCCTCCAGTGGCAGGTTGTGAGCTCGATTGCCGCCGGCACCCGGGAACCCGAAACCCTTCGGGGCCTCGGCAATGCCGTAGCCCAACCGCGCCGTTTCTGCGGACGGGTGATCCGATCCCGCTTGCGCCTGCAGGCGCGCCTCGATCTCGAGAATGCCCCAGGCGAAGCTGGCGGGATCGCGACCATCGAGGCCGAGGGGTTCGAAGCCATTGAGACGCAAGTGACTGTGGAGCCAAGGTTCGCCGCCGGACTGCTCGATGTTGCTGCGCTGCTCGATGCGCCGACCGTTGAAGATCATTATTGGCGCCACCAGGCCGGAGTCCGTGGCGCGCCACCAGCGCGGGGCCCAGTCGCTTCCACGCTGCTCCTCGAATGCGCCATCGCTGAGAAAGGCCACCAGGCGCTCACCAGGCAGCGGCATGTGCGGCCACAGCAGTTCGGCAAATCCCAGGTAGCCGCCCTCGGACACACCACCGGCCGTATGCGCGTTGACGTGCGAGCCCAGCGGGGACGCCGGCGTGCCATCGGATCGAATGGCGTAGCTGTAGAAGTCGGCGACAAAGCGCGACAGTCCCGCATCGCTCAGGTCGTATCGCTCGGCGTGGGCCGGGTGCAGATTGCCCACCCACAGATTCAGGGCGTCGATCGCGGCCACGCAGTGCCCTTGACCCATGATCCAGCCCCGCGTCACGCCGCTGAACGCGTTGGCAACGAGATACCCGACATAGGCAGGCACCATGTTCAGCGAGCCGCCGGTGTGCCCCTCCGGCGTCGGTTTGAACGCCTCCGCAGGCAGGGCACGACCATCCCGCCTTACCTCGCGCGCATAGGTCATGTGCGCGACCAGCCAGAGCCCGGCGCTGGCCAGGCGATCCGCGGCGATGAGCTGCTGCAGCCACGCGCTACGATCCGGGCTCTGCGCGTGCCCGTCCGCACGCCTGAGCATCGTATCGACGCGTACCTGGGTGAGCGGGTCGTGCTGGATGACCCCGTAACCGGCCGCCCATCGAGCAAACAGCGCGTCGACACGTCGGAGTTCGGCGGCGTGGTCCTCGACCTGCATGCGCTCGGTAGCCGGAAGTTCATGGCAGGCCCGGCAGCCCAGGTTGAACATGGCGGGCGTCAATGGCTGGTTCATGGCTGGCTCCGGTACGGTAATCCAGATGTGGACGGTAGTACGTTCGGAGCGCCTGGCGTCGCCTGGCGCGTCAGAAGCTCGCGCAAGACAGGCGCCAATTGGGTTGCCAACGGGATGCCATTGGTCGCGTGCGCAATCGTGTCGCAACTGACGATGCGGGCCGCACCGGCATGTTCAATACGGTGCTGCGCGTCGCCCGCGAACACCGCGTGGATGACAACCACCATCGGTGGTGCCAAGCCTTCCGCAACAAGTTGACGGACGGTCTGGGCAATCGTTTCCCCGGAAGCTGCAATGTCGTCGACGATCACAGGGCGCCGCCCGGCGGCTGCCGCGGTATCCGGCAGGCTGACGCGTACCTTGCGATCGCCCAGACGCTCTTTTTGCAGGACTTGGTGCGGCACTCCGGCGCGTCGGGCAATGTCAGCGACCCACTGCGCGCTCTCGCTGTCGGGACCGATCAACAACGCGTCGGGGCATTCGCGTGCAATCCATGCGGCGATCGCGGGTGCCGAGGTCACATTGACAGCCGGTATGCGGAACAGGTGGTTGAGACTGGGATTGCGGTGTAGATGCGGATCGACTGTCAGCAGCCAGTCGAAGCTGTCTTCGAGAAATCGTGCGAACAACGGCGCACTTACCGCCTCTCCGGGATGAAATCGCTGATCCTGCCGCATGTAGGCAAGATAGGGCGCAACCAAGCCTACCGAGCGCGCGCCCAACTCACGGGCGGTCGCTGCCGAAAATCGCAAGGCCAAGGCTTGAGAGTCGGGATCACGCAGGCTGCTGACAATGCCGACGTCGGCATCCCGCACTGCCTCGTTCACGGTCACCAGCGACTCGCCGTCAGGGAAGTGCCGCCATCCCAACTCGCCTATGGCGATTCCGGCCTCCCTGGAGAGCGACTCGGTCAGCCCACGGGAATGTGGAAAGGGCAACAGACGAAGGTTCATGTCATCGATTCCTCCAGCCGAATGATGCTGGGTTGTGAGGCTACGTACGCCAGCGCGTAGTCGAGCTCCCCGGGAGTGGCCGCATGCACGATGAACAGCGGTTCGCCGCGGCGTATGGCGTGACCGATCCGCGCCGCGCACTCGACACCAGCCGTGGCAGAGACCGGCGCGCCCGAAAGCTTGGCGACCTTGGCCAGACGTCGGTTGTCGAGCGCAGCGACGATGCCATCGCGATCGGCGACCACCTCGTGCCGATAGGGCGCCTGAGTGGGTTCCCGAAATCCTCCCTGTGCTTCGCAGATCGCCAGAAACTTGGCCAATGCCTGGCCGGAGGCCAGAGCGTATTCAGCGCGTCGACGGGCTTGCTCGGCGGAATCATCGCCAGTCATGCCCAGCAAGGCGCTTGCCAGTTCCAGGGCGCGCGCACGCAAGTCCGCTGGCGCGTCTGCCTGGTTGCGCAACACGCGAAGCACGTCACGAGCTTCCAAGGCCGGGCCAATGCCCATGCCCACAGGCTGTCGCCCGTCGGTGCAAATGATCTGCACTTCCAGCCCCAGAGCCTCTGCTGTGCCGTGAAGCCGCCCGGATAGTGCCTCTGCGGAGGACTCATTGCGAACCTTGGCAGTTGGCCCCACCGGGACATCGATCAGCACGTGAGTCGACCCGGCAGCGACCTTCTTCGACACCACGCTGGCGACCAGTTGACCGTCGCTGTCGAAGTCGAGTGGCCGCTCGACCCGGATTAGCACATCGTCGGCGGGGCTGAGCCGCACGTTGCCACCCCATACCAGGCAACCGCCCTCGCGCTCGACGACGCGGCGCATGGCGGGTAGATCGAGCGCCACTGGGGTCATGACCTCGACGGTGTCGGCGGTACCTGCCGGCGATGTGATCGCGCGCGACGAGGTCTTGGGAATGCGATAGCCCAGCGCCGCGATCACCGCAACGACGATTGGTGTGGTGCGATTGCCGGGCAGCCCGCCCACGCAGTGCTTGTCGAGCACCATTCCGGCGCCCCAGTCGAGGCGCTCGCCGACCTGGACCATGGCGCGCGTCAACGCAATCGTCTCCGCAACATCGAGGCGATCGCCGGCACAGGCAGTCACCAAGGCGGCAAGCTCCAGCTCGGAGAGTCGATCTGCCACCACATCACGCATCAGCGCATCGAAGTCGTTGCCGTCGAGTCGACCACCGAATACCTTGCGGCGCAGGACGCTTGCGGACTGAGCCGGTTCGGGGTGGGCAAACTCCGCGTGCGCGCCGGGTGCCGGATCGAGATGTCGCCAGGCAGCCTCGGACAGTGCGACTTCGTGTAGGCCCAGCCACCCACCCACCACCACATTCAAGGTCGCGACCAGCGACCGGGTACCCACCCGAACCTCAACGCGAGTCAAGGCAGAAAAGCCTTCGGCCCGGCACACCGCGCAATCGCGATGCATGTACACGATGGGTTGCTGGTACGTGTCAATGCCAGCGCGGCGCAGTGCCAGTCCCTGCGATGCCTTCGTCGCAGTCACGTAGCGTCGCCTTCGAACAGGAGCACACGTTCCAGGTGCTCCGGCACGCGACATGGCCAGTCCAGCTCATGCTCGATGCGCCAGCGCAAGGCATCGGCAGCCTCCGGCTCACCGTGCGTCACGTATGTAATCGTCGGGGTGGGCTGAGCGCCTCTCATCCAGGCCATCAGTTCGTTGCTGTCCGCATGGCCCGAGAAACTCTGCAATGCCGCGACCTGTGCGCGAATCGGGATCTCGCGCCCGAACAGTCTCAGGGTGCGGGCGCCGCCGACCAGCGCAGCGCCGCGCGTACCAGCGGCCTGGTAGCCGGACAGAAGGATCAGGTTGCGCGGATCATTGCCAAAGGCCTCCACGTGATGCAGCACGCGGCCACCGGTCAGCATGCCGCTGGCCGAGATGATGATCATCGGCCCGTGGCGACGATTCAGTGCCTTGGATTCTTCGACGCTGTGCACGAAGGTGGCGAGCTCATACATGCTGCGACACTCCTCCTCGCTTACGTGATGCTCGTCGTGATGGCGGTGGTAGATCTCGGTGGCGTCGATGGCCATCGGGCTGTTGAGGAAGACCGGCACGCGTGGAATTTCGCCGCGCTGGCGCAGGCGCGCCAGCTGAAGCATCAGGCCTTGGGCGCGGCCCACCGCGAAGGCCGGCACCACCACGACCGCGCCCCTGGCAGCAGCGTCGCGAATCAGCGGCGCCAGTTCTGCCTCGGGGTCGCCGCCGCCGTGGGTTCGATTGCCGTAGGTCGACTCGCAAACCAGCACGTCGGCGCCCGCGAAGGGACGTGGCGGACGCATCAACGGATCCATCGAACGCCCCAGGTCGCCGCTGAAGTGGATCTGCCTGGTGCCCAGCGTCATGCGGATCTGCGCGGCGCCCAGCACGTGGCCAGCGGGAACGAAGCTCACCGCGATGCCGTGACCCAAGTCGACGGGGGTATCGAATGCATGGGCCTCGAAGCGCTTGAGACAGGCCTCGGCATCGGCCTCGGTGTAGAGTGGCTGCGGATTGGCGTGTCGAGAGTAACCCTTGCGGCGGGCGTAGTCCGCCTCCTCCTCGAGCAGGTGACCACTATCCGGCAGCAGCAGCCCGCACAGTTCGCGGGTCGCCCTCGTGGCATGGATCGCCCCGCGGAATCCCTGCTTGACCAGCGCCGGCAGGTAGCCGGAGTGGTCGAGGTGGGCATGCGTCAGCACCACCGCATCGATCGATTCGGGTGCCACGGGAAACGCCGCGCGATTGCGTTCGCGCAGCTGCCTGTAGCCCTGGAACAAACCGCAGTCGACGAGTATCCGTCGGCCGTCGTGCTCGACCAGGTAGCGCGATCCGGTAACGGTGCCGGTGGCGCCAAGAAACTGCAGCGTCGAAGGGGTCCGGTTCATGGGCGTTCCTGGGGTGAGGAGGGGTCAGCGACGCAGCTGATCGAGCGGCGCCCTGCGCAGCAGCTGTGCATTGATCGCGACAATGATCGTGCTGGCCGACATGAGTACGGCACCCATCGCAGGTGCGAGCACCAGCCCCACCGGCGCCAGCACCCCCGCCGCCAGCGGGATGGCCACGATGTTGTAGCCCGCGGCCCACCACAGGTTCTGGATCATCTTGCGGTAGGTGGCCCGACTCAGCGCGACGATGGCCGGTACATCGCGGGGATCGGAGCGCACCAGCACCACGTCGCCGGCCTCCACCGCGACATCGGTGCCGGCACCAATCGCAACGCCCACGTCGGCCGACACCAGAGCCGGCGCATCGTTGACACCATCGCCGACCATGGCCACGCGTTTGCCCTGGGCCTGGAGCTTCTGGATGACGGCGGCCTTGTCCTGCGGCAGCACTTCCGCCAGCACGGTGTCGATGTTCAGTTCGGCGGCCACGCTGCGGGCCACGGCTTCGGAATCACCGGTCAGCATGGCCACTTCGATGCCGGCGTCGTGCAGAAGCTTGATGGCCTGCCCCGACTCGGGTCGCACTGCATCGGCGATCGCGAAGACCGCGCGCACGCCGCTGTCGTCGAGCAGATAGATCGCAGAGCGCCCGGCATCCGCCGCACGCTGTGCCGCTTCGCGCAACGCCTGCGGCACTTCCAGCGTCAGCTCCCGAAGCAGGCCCGGTCCACCGACCTGGAGCCTGCGGCCGTCGATCTCCGCCTCCACGCCCCGACCGGCCTTTGCGCTGAACGCATGGGCTTGCGGGATCTCCAGCTGACGCTCCTGGGCACTCCCCAGCAAGGCAAGTGCGACTGGGTGTTCGGAGTCCCGCTCGACTGCGGCGGCGAGGCGCAGCGCCTCGTTCGCACTGATCGCCCCGTCGGTTGTCACGTCGACGACGCGGTGCTCGGCCAGCGTCAGGGTGCCGGTCTTGTCGAACACCACGATGTCGAGATTGCGCGCTTCCTCCAGTCCGCGACGATCGCGAATCAGCAGGCCGTGCTGCACACCCAGCGTCGTGGAGATGGCGATCACCAAGGGCACCGCCAATCCCAGCGCATGCGGGCAGGCAATGACCAGCACGGTGACGACGCGCTCCACGGTGTAACTCCAAGGTGCATCCAGCGCGGTCCAGACGACTGCAGTCAGCAGCGCCACCACGATCGCACCAAAGGTCAGCATGCGTGCCGCGCGATCGGCCAGTGCCTGCGCCCGAGAGCGCGACTGCTGCGCCTGCTCGACCAGCCGCATGATGCCGGCGAGGGCGGTCTGATCGCCGGTGCGAGTGACTTCGACGCGCAGCGACCCCTGCCCATTCAGCGTGCCTGCGATGACCTTGTCGTCCACCGCCTTGCTCACCGGGCGCGACTCGCCGGTGATCATCGACTCGTTCACCGAACTCTTGCCGTCACGCACAAGTCCGTCCGCCGGAATGCCCGCTCCCGGCCGGATCAACAGCAGGTCACCCACGTTCAGCAAGGACACGGGGACGTCCTCGTGGCTGCCGTCGGCCCGCAGTCGGACTGCCTTGTCGGGCAGCAGCTTCGCGAGCGCCCGAAGTGCACCCTGCGCCTGGGTGATCGAGCGCATCTCGATCCAGTGCCCGAGCAGCATGATCGCGACCAGGGTGGCCAGCTCCCACCACAGGTCGGTGCCCGGCGCGCCGAAACTGACCGCAAGGCTGAACACGAATGCGACGCTGATCGCGAGCGAGATCAACGTCATCATGCCAGGCAGTCGAGCGCGCAGTTCCTGCACGGCCCCCTTCAGGAAAGGCCAGCCGCCGTACAGGTACACGGCCGTGCCGAACAGCGGCGGAATCCACTCGGCGCCGGCAAACGACGGCGCCGTGTAGCCGAACCAGTGCTGGATCATCGCCGACCACGTGACGGTCGGCACCGTCAGCACCAGGGCAATCCAGAAGCGATCGCGAAACATGGCCACGCTGTGTCCGCCGTGCCGGTCGTGGGCATCCTGTCCAGCGGACGGCGACCGCCCAGTCGGGGATGGATTCACGTCGCTGGGGTTTGGCGGCAAGGGTTCCGGATGCCGATGGTGTCCGTGGTCATGCATGGATGCCTCGCTCCTCAGTTCTCGACCTGGCGCATCGCAGATCACCCTGCGAGCATGAGGTCAGATGGCGCAGAGACTCCGGAGCGAGCGGCATTCCGCTCGCTCCGGAATCGTTTCGTCACTGCTGCGGCGTGAGCAACTCGATGCTGTCGTGCTGTCCTGCCTTGCCTGAAACCACCGACGCCTCGGCGTAGTGATCGTCGACGATCGCATCGATGCGTACCTTGCCGACCACCTCCCGCTCGAAGCGTCCCATGCCTTTTGGGCCGGTACGGACGCGGCGATGCCGCACGACGTCCAGTTCCTGGCCGACGGCTGCACCATCGGCGCGCCCAATACAGACAACGAGGGAAGCGTCCTGCGCCTCGACGATCTGGCCACGCATGAAGAAGGTGTGCCGCAGGGATGGGGACTCGGCCGCCGAGGCAAGGGAGGTCGCGAACAGGCCGGTCAGCAGCACTGCAAGCACGGCGCGCCGGATCGGCTGGGTCAGGGAACTCGGAGAAACGGAATGAAGGTGCATGGTCAACTCCTGGAATCGAACGAGAAGGACGTGTCGTGCCGGACGACCTGTCCTGGAAGTGGTGTACGGTCCGGCACCGTGGGTAAGGGCGATCTACCTGACGTCATTTCGCCGGCGCCTCGCTGCCGGGTCCTTGGCCCCAGCGAGGAATGAAGGCCGGCGTGCGTTCCGCATAGCTGGCATAGGCCGTGCCGAAGCGCTCCCGGCAATCGCGTTCCTCACGGCGGGCCAATCCGGCGTAGACGGCCACCAGGATCGGGAACATCGCCAGCGTGATCAGGGTCGGCCACTGCAGCAGAAAGCCGAACATGATCAGGACGAAGCCGACGTACTGCGGGTGGCGCATGCGGGCATAGATTCCCGAGCTCGCCATCACGCCCTGTCGCTGGGCCCGGTAGAGGATCGGCCAGGCGCTCGCCAGCAGCGAGAAGCCGCCGAAGATGAACACGAAGCTCGCCATGTGGAACGGACCGAAATGCGGGTTCACCCGCCAGCCGAACAGCATCTCGAGCACGTGGCCGGCCTCATGTGACAGCCAGTCGACCTCGGGGAATCGCGTGCCCAGCCAGCCGGACAGGAAGTACAGCGACAGCGGAAAGCCGTACATCTCCGCGAACAACGCCACAATGAAGGCCGAGTACAAGCCGAAGCTGCGCCAGTCGCGCGCGCTCAAGGGCTTGTAGAAGCTCCAGGCGAAGAAGATGAACAGGGCCGCGTTGAGCGCGGCGTAAAGCCACAGACCGTAGCCAGGAAGATCGCTCATGGTGGCGTTTCCTCAGTGGTGGTGATGGTGGGAGGAACGGTCCTGATCGACCGCTTTGTCCTTTCCGCCGTCGGATTGCGCCGAACCCTGGTCTCCGTGCCCGCCGTGTCCGTGGTGAAAGATGTGCATCAGCGGGCAGAGCAGGAGCAGCAGGAACGGCAAGAAGCCGAACAGGTGCTCGCGATGCTCGACGAGAAGGAAGTAGGCCGCGATGGCAGCGATGACCCAGAAGGCGATCCGGGAACGACGGTGCGGCGCGCCGCCGTTGGCGTGGTCATTCGAGTTCATGTGCACGATCTCCGAAGGTCGCGATCGGTACAGTTCTGATCGCAGGTCACGCGCGATACGCGCATGGGTAGAACGCCGTGGTCGCACCCGAGATCGTGCGTACGGCGAGCGAGCCGACGTCGGAGGAACGGCTAGATCAGCAGTGCGCCATGCTCGATGAGGCGGCGCCGCGCATCGGGTGGCGGAGCATCCGACGTCGGCTGCACCAGGGAGAGCCACACGCGGGTCAAGGCGATGCCCGGCTGCGGGCCGGGGTGGTCCATCATCGCGCCTGGCATCGCCCCCTTGCCGAACGCGGACGCCTCGTCGGGCTGGGCGCAATGCAGGGCACAGCCCAGGTCGTCCGAAGGTGCCTGATCGGCCAACGGCGACGTTGATTGCGTGCCATGACAATCAGCGTGCGAGCTGTCACCGGGCGCTGATGCCACGATTCGCAGGTCGCCCGGCAGGCACAGGTGCAACGCCATCGTCCACTGACTGAACAGCAGCGCCATCACCGCCCAGATCGCGACGGCCTTGCGGCGGCGTGCGGAGGCGCATGTCATGACGGCTGGGAAAGACTGCTCATGCATGCAACCTACTCGCCGCAAGCGTCTTCGGCCTTGATCAGGATCAAAAGTGCGAATGACATGCGCACCCGCTGACCGGAATGCGGCCGTTCGCGCGACCGAGGCGGCGGACCTGCGGGTTGGCAGGACGGCTGCGGAGCATTGCCGACGGAAGCCGTCGTCTCCCCTGAAGCGGTGGCTTGACTCTGGACCCGGGTCCAGGGTGCAGACTGCCCTCTCAAGCGGAGAACCGGCATGTCCACACTCAGCATTGGCCAGATCGCCGAACAAGCCGGCGTCGCCATCGACACGGTGCGCTACTACGAGCGCAATGGGCTGTTGGCCCCGGCCGGTCGGCTGGCGTCGGGGTATCGGCGCTATGGCGCCAATGAGTTGCAGCGACTGCGCTTCATCCGGCGCGCCAAGGGGTTGGGCTTCACCCTCGATGACATTCGCGCTCTGCTGGCCTTGAGCGACGAGCGCGATGTCGCCGAGGTGAAGCGCGCCGCGCAGCGAAAGCTGGATGACATCGACCATCGCATCGCCGAACTGCAGCGCGTTCGTGCGGGCTTGAACACATTGATCGCAGCCTGCCCCGGACACGGACGGGCGGAGGCCTGCCCGATCCTCAACGCACTCTCCAACGAGGAGTCAGCATGAACCGCACCTCCACCCCGGCGTCGCCCGCCTGCTGCGCGGCCCCTGCTTCTGCTTCACCTGCGCACCCGCAAGGCCAGTCACCTGAGGCCCAGCCAGCGCAAGGTCACGTGCATGGACATGCAGGCGGGGCATGCCACCCGACTGCCTCACCCAGCCGACCGATGCGCCACGACGCGCATTCCATACGCCTGCCGGGCGGCGCGGCGGAGGGCGGTCTGCGTGACCCGGTATGCGGCATGAAGGTCGCGGCGGACTCGCCGCATCAGGCCCAGCATGAGGGTCACATCCAACGCTTCTGCTCGGCCGGCTGTCGAAGCAAGTTCATTGCCGATCCGGACCGCTATCTCCATCCCGCCGCAGCCAGCGCTGCCGAGCCCGCGCCGGCCGGCACCCAGTACACCTGCCCGATGCACCCGCAGATCTTGCAAGACGCTCCAGGCACTTGCCCGATCTGCGGCATGGCGCTGGAGCCGGTCATGCCCAGCCTTGACGACGACGAGAACCCCGAACTCGTCGACTTCCGTCGCCGCTTCTGGTGGACGCTGCCGCTGTCGGTGATCGTGCTGGCGCTGGCGATGGTTGGGCATCAGGTCGGCGGCATCTCGGCCAACGTGCGCACCTGGCTGGAACTGGCGCTTTCCGCACCGGTTGTGCTGTGGGCCGGCTGGCCGTTCTTTCAGCGTTGGGCGCAGTCGATCGCCCAGCGCAGTCCCAACATGTGGACGTTGATCGGCACCGGCGTGGGCGCGGCCTTCGGCTACAGCGTGGTCGCCACCCTCGCACCGGGACTGTTTCCGGAGTCGTTCCGCGAGCACGGCCGGGTAGGCGTCTATTTCGAAGCCGCAGCGATCATCGTTTCACTGACCCTGCTCGGCCAGTTGCTTGAACTGAAAGCGCGCTCCAGCACGTCGACGGCGATCAAGGCGCTGCTGGGGCTAGCGCCAAAGACCGCGCGGCGTCTGCGGGACGACGGCAGCGAGGAGGATGTCGAACTGACCCATGTGCATCTGGGTGATCGGCTTCGCGTGCGTCCCGGCGAAAAGGTGCCGGTGGATGGCGAAGTCCTCGAGGGTCGCTCGAACGTTGACGAATCCATGCTGACCGGCGAACCGATGCCGGTGGAAAAGTCCCCGGGCAGCAAGGTCATCGGCGCCACCATCAACGCCACCGGCAGTCTGGTGATCCGTGCCGACAAGATCGGCTCCGACAGTGTGCTCGCGCAGATCGTGCAGCTGGTCGCCCAGGCGCAGCGTTCGCGGGCACCCATGCAGCGCATGGCCGACAAGGTCAGCTTCTGGTTCGTGCTCGCGGTGCTCGGCATCGCGGTGGGCACCTTCTTCGCCTGGGGCGTGTTTGGCCCTGAACCGTCATGGACCTACGCGATCGTCAACGCCGTGGCCGTGCTGATCATCGCGTGTCCGTGTGCCTTGGGTCTGGCCACACCGATGTCGATCATGGTCGCGACCGGGCGGGCGGCGCAGGCCGGCGTGCTGTTTCGCGATGCAGAGGCCATCGAAAGGCTACGCACCATCGACACCTTGATTGTCGACAAGACCGGTACGTTGACCCAGGGCAAGCCTGCGTTTCGCGAGGTCGTTGCGGCAGAAGGCTTCGCCGCTGATGAGGTGCTGCGCCTCGCAGCAAGTCTCGACCAGGGCAGCGAGCATCCGCTGGCCGAAGCCATCGTGGCCGAAGCGCATCGGCGCGGCTTGGCGCTGGAGACCGCTGACGAGTTCGAGTCTTCGACCGGCATCGGCGTGCGCGGCCGCGTTGGCGCAGCGCGCCTCGCGCTTGGCAACACCGCGTTGATGGAAGAGATCGGCGCGGACGTCAGCAGCCTGCGCGAGGCGGCCGAGCGCCTACGCCGCGATGGTGCCAGCGCCATGTTCCTCGCTGTCGATGGCCGCGCGGCGGGGCTTATCGCCGTGGCCGATCCGATCAAGGACAGCACGCCGGAAGCCATCGCGGCACTGCGGTCCGCGGGTCTGCGCATCGTGATGGCGACCGGCGACGGCAAGACCACCGCCGACGCCGTGGCCAAGGTGCTGGGGATCGATGAGGTCCATGGCGAGGTGCGCCCGAAGGACAAGACCGACCTGGTGGCGCGACTCAAGGCCGAAGGCCGCCGCGTGGCCATGGCTGGCGACGGCATCAACGACGCACCGGCCCTGGCCGCCGCCGATGTCGGCATCGCCATGGGTACCGGCACCGATGTCGCCATGTCGAGCGCGCAGGTCACCCTGGTGAAGGGCGATCTGCGCGGCATCCTGCGCGCGCGAAAGATTTCCCAACTGACAGTCACCAACATGAAGCAGAACCTCACGTTCGCCTTCGCCTACAACGCGCTGGGCGTACCCATCGCCGCCGGCGTGCTGTATCCGGCGTTTGGCCTGTTGCTCAGCCCCATGATTGCAGCGTTGGCGATGAGCCTGTCGTCGGTGTCAGTGGTAGCCAATGCGCTGCGGCTGCGAGCGGGGCGGTGAACGTATCCACGTCTCCGACGACTGCCTGGACCGGGCGTATCGCGCTCGGGCCGGGATGGGCGGTGTTTTCGGGACGCGCCGGCGACAATCGGGTGCACCGCCATCCGGCCCTGCAGCTCGCCCTGGGTGAGGGGCACGCTGTACGCGCCGAAATCGAAGGTCGTCTGGTGAAAGCCCCGGCAATCCACCCAAGTTTAGCAGCCCCGCATCTAGCCTCGGGGGCGGCTGACCTGCCCCCACCCAGCCGTACCACTCGAAGCTAGGTAGAGTCCGTCACCCT
>VFQU01000910.1_pt1 | contig 20434 bp, 21 predicted proteins | sample 3512311 | NCBI WGS metagenome assembly VFQU01 (sample SAMN10412377, study PRJNA504923) | tailings metagenome | isolation source: Relicate 3 Philex TSF3 active mining site | place: Philippines: Tuba, Benguet | collected 2017-08-29
ATCCTCTCCGGCTATGTCCTCGGCCGCGCCTACGGTCGCCAGGTGATGTATCGCCAGATTACGCCCGCCGCCTTCCTCGGCAAGCGCCTGACACGGCTGTGGCCGGCGCAGCTGATCGTGCTCGTCGCCATGGCCGTCATCGTCGGCGCCGCCCTGCTGGTCGGGGTGCGTCCCGAACATCCCGAAAACTACAGCCCGCTCGCCTGGCTGATGCAACTGGGCTTCGTCCAGGCCTGGGGCCTGCCCGGCGGCGGCGGCTGGAACCACCAGAGCTGGTCGCTGTCGGCCCTGGTCGTCTGCTATGCCGCCTTCCCGCTGGCCTGGCGCTGGGTCAGCCGTCTTCGCAGTTCGTCGGCCCTGCTCAGCCTCGGCCTGCTGGCGGTCATGCTCGGTGATCTGCTGTGCGTGACCACGCTTGGCCGGCACATCTACGACCTGGAGTTCCACTTCGGCGTCATCCGCGCCCTGCCGATGTTCATGCTCGGCCTGTGCATCGCCCGCGTCGTCGAAGAGGGGCGCACGCCGCTGGCGGCCGCCCACGCCATGGGCTGGATGGCCGCCGGCGTGCTGGTCTTCCTGCAGATCGCCGGACGCTTCGACCTGCCCAGCATCGTCGCCATCGCCGCCATCATCCTGGCCTGCGGCCGGGTGCCGGTGAAGCGTCCGTCGGCGCTGATCGAGGAGGGCGCCAAGCTGTCCTTCGCCCTGTTCATCACCCATGCCCTGACGGGTCTGGTCTGGTTCGGCCTGGTTCAGCAGATCGAGGCCCGCTTCGACCTGCCGCTGTCGGTCCACTGGCTGCTCTGGGCCGGGGCCATCCCCGCCGCCCTGCTGGTTTCGGCCGTCTTCCATCGCTGGGTTGATGAACCGGTCCAGGCCTGGCTCAACCGCGCCCTGACCCGCCGCCGCAGCGACCCGGCGCCGGTCTGACGGCGCATGCGTTCGCAACACGGGGATTTGTAATAATAATACAGATTTTGCGGCGGCCGGCCCACAATCGGGCCCCACACGGCCCCGATCTGTATAGCCACAACGCCCCCCATTGTATCCGTTTCGGCCCCCCAGCGACCTACGCCCAAACCCCCGCCCGACAAGGCGATTCCGCGCAAACCCAGCCCCCGCAAGGGCTGCGCGACTTTCAGCGGGTGGGTATGATGGGGGGACGCTTCGCTACACTCAGGCGTCCAGCCCGATATCCAGCACCGGGGCCGAGTGCGTCAGGGCGCCGACGCTGATCACATCGACGCCGGTGGCCGCGATGTCCGCCACGGTCTCCAGGCTGACGCCCCCGCTGGCTTCCAGCACCACCCGGCCCTGCGCCATGGCGACGGCGCGCCGCATGTCCTCGGTCGCGAAGTTGTCCAGCATGATCACGTCGGGCCCGGCTGCCAGGGCTTCCTCGAACTGCGCCAGGGTGTCGACCTCGCACTCGACCCTGACCAGATGCCCGGCGAACGCCCGCGCCCGCTCGATGGCCGGTCGCACGCCGCCGCAGGCCGCCACGTGGTTGTCCTTGATCAGGATGGCGTCATCCAGCCCGAAGCGGTGGTTCACCCCGCCGCCGCAGCGGACGGCGTACTTCTCCAGCGCCCGGAGGCCGGGCGTGGTCTTGCGGGTGTCGGTGATCCGGGCGCCGCTGCCGGCCACCGCCCGCACATAGGCGCGGGTCAGGGTGGCCACGCCGCTCAGCCGGCCCAGCAGGTTCAGGGCCGTGCGCTCGGCCGACAGCAGGGCGCGGGCGTTGGCCTCGACGCGGGCGACGACGCTGCCGGGCGGACAGTCCTGTCCGTCCTCCATCAGGGCCTCGAACCGGGCGGTCGGGTCGAGCGCCTTCACCGCCAGTTCGGCGCAGGCCAGGCCTGCCAGCCGCCCGTCCCGGCGCACGCCGAAGCTGGCGCTCATCCGGGCGTCGGCGTCGATACAGGCCATGGCCGTGATGTCGGCGGCCCGTCCCAGGTCCTCGGCCAGGGCCGCCCGGACGACGGGTTCAATCAGCATGTGGGGAATGTGGTGCGTCATTCGGCGGCGAACTTCCGGGCGGCCTCTGCGGCCAGGGTCACGAAGGTGCGGCGCGCCGGCAGCTTGCCCGGCGCATCGGCGCGGAAGTGGCCACCCCGGCTCTCGCGGCGCTCCAGCGCGCAGGCGGCGACCAGCCGGGCGGCGACCAGGGCCGGCCCCTCGCCATGCTGCTCACGGAGCCGCTCGATCCGCTCCAGCAGCCGGGTAAGGCCATCCGCGTCGCGGACCACGCCCGCCTCCCGGCTCATCGCGGCGCGCAGCTCGGCCAGCGCCGATGCCGGCAGATCCGGCCAGGGCTGCGCGGGCAGGGGCTCTGTACGGGGATCGCCGGCGTGACGCAGGCTCGCGCCCGCCCGGGCGCCGAACACCGCCGCCTCAAGCAGCGAGTTGGACGCCAGCCGGTTGGCGCCGTGCACGCCGGTGCTGGCGCACTCGCCGGCCGCCAGCAGTCCTCGCAGGCTGGTCCGTCCGTCCAGGTCGGTGGCGATCCCGCCCATGTGGTAGTGGCAGGCTGGCGCGACCGGGATCGGCTGCTGGCGGGGGTCGATCCCGGCGGCCATGCAGGCGGCGAACACCGCCGGAAACTCGTGCGGAAAGGCCTCGCCGACGGCTTGGACGGCGTCGAGGACCGCGCCCCGGCTGGCGGCGATCTCCGACTGGATGGCCCGGGCCACCACATCGCGCGGGGCCAGTTCGGCGGCGGGATGATAGTCGACCATGAAGGCCCGGCCGTCGTGATTGCGCAGAATCGCGCCTTCGCCACGGAGCGCCTCGGTGGCCAGGGGCGCGGGGTCGGCGCCGATGTCGATGGCGGTGGGATGGAACTGGACGAATTCCGGGTCGGCGATCATCGCCCCGGCCAGCGCCGCCAGTCCAAGGCCCTCGCCCTTCAGCTCGCGCGGGGTCGTGGTCACCGCATAGAGGCCGCCAAGCCCGCCGGTCGCCAGCAGTGTGGCGGCGGCTGTGATGCTGTGCAGCCTGCCGGCGGCGTCCTCGGCCAGCACGCCGCGCACAGCGCCATGGGCGTCCTGCAGCAGCGCCCGCAGTCGGTAGCCGGTGCTCACCTCGATGTGCGGCGCGGCCAGCACCGACGCGGCGACCGCTTCCAAGATGGCGCGTCCCGCCCCGTCGCCGCCGACGCGGGCGATGCGGGCGCGTCCGTGGGCCGCTTCCAGGCCCTGCGAGAAGCCTCCGTCGGGCGTGCGGTCGAAGGGCGCGCCCAGCGCCGCCAGGCGCCGGACCGCCTCGGGGCCCTCGTCGGTCAGCACGGCCACGGCGTCCGGGTCGCACAGGCCGGCGCCGGCCACGACCGTATCGGCGGCGTGAAGGTGGGGGGTGTCGTCCTCGCCAAGGGCTGCGGCCATGCCGCCCTGGGCCCAGGCGCTGGAGCAGGCCTCGCCCAGCGGCGCCGGGCTCAGCAGCAGCACGCGCCTCGGCGCGGCGGCCAGGGCTGCGGTCAGGCCCGCCAGGCCGGCGCCGACGACGATGACGCCGTCAAAGGCCTCGGCAGCGCGGGTCATCAGCGCAACTCCCGCGCGGCGCGCACCGGGTCGGCCTCGAACATCGCGTCATACGCGGCGTGCAGGCTGGCGCCGTGGCGGATCAGTTCCTCAACCACCTCGCGGGCGCCCAGCGGCATCAGGCTGGACCAGGCCCGCGGAACCTCCGGCGGGGTCGCCTTGACCCGGTACACCGGTCCGAACTTGCTGACGGTGATCATGACGAGCCTCCTTTCGGCCCGGCCCCTGGCGGGGTCAGATCAGTTCCACATCGACATGGTGGCCGCGCGCCCGGACGAGGTCGTAGCGGGCGGGCGTGGCCGGCGGGGGCAGGTCGATCATCCGCTGAACGGCCAGCCGGGCGCGCTCGGCGATGGCGGGATCAACCGTCACCTCGAACTGCTCCTCGCGAAGGGCCTGCAGGATGTTCTCCAGCGTGATCCGCTTCATGTGCGGGCACATGTTGCAGGGACCGATGAACTGCACGCCTGGCACGTCGCCAGCCACGTTGCTGGCCATGCTGCACTCGGTGATCAGCACCACCTGCCGGGGGCGGCGGGTCTCGACATATTCGCTCATCGCGGCGGTCGAGCCGGCGAAGTCGGCGGCGTTCAGCACCTCTTCGGGGCATTCGGGATGCGCCAGGATCTCCGCCTCGGGCCAGGCCTCGCGCATGTCGGCGATATCCTGGGCGGTGAAGCGCTGGTGCACCTCGCAGGCGCCCTTCCAGGCGATGATCTTCACATCGGTCTGGGCGGCGACATTGCGGGCCAGGTACTCGTCGGGGATCAGGATGACCTTGTCGACGCGCCATTCGCGGGCCGCCCATTCGACCACCTGCACGGCGTTGGCGCTGGTGCAGCAGATGTCGGTCTCGGCCTTCACGTCGGCCGTGGTGTTGACGTAGGTGACCACCGGGAGACCCGGATAGCGCTGCTTGATCAGCCGCACGTCGGCGCCGGTGATCGAGCTGGCCAGGCTGCAGCCGGCGCGCAGGTCGGGGATCAGCACCGTCTTGTCCGGGCACAGGATCTTGCTGGTCTCGGCCATGAAGTGGACGCCGGCCTGGACGATGATCTTTGCGTCCGACCGCGCCGCTTCCCGCGCGAGGCCGAGGCTGTCGCCGACATAGTCGCCGACGCCGTGGAAGATTTCCGGGGTCATGTAGTTGTGGGCCAGGATGACCGCGTTCTTCTCGGCCTTCAGCCGGTTGATCTCGGCGATCAGCGGCGCGTGCAGGCGCCATTCCACCGGCGAGACCTGGTCCTTGACCTTGTCCCACACGGCGGCGGTCTGCGCCTCGATCTCGGGCGTGAAGTCCAGAGCGGCGAACCCGTCGGCCATCTCATTCCTCCTTGAGAGCCACTTATGCTCCAAGTGAGCATTAGCGGGGCCTCGAAAAGGCCGGGCCTTGCGGGCTCCGGCCGCCACTTATGCTAAAGCTGAGCATAACTGACCTGTCACATATAGACCCGTGGTCTTCGCGCGACAAGGGGCTTATGAAATCGGCTGTCCGATCCGCTGAAGAGCGCCGCGGCGACGCAACCTTGGGGCTGTCCGGGCGCTTAGGCGGCGACGTGTCGCCCGAAGGCCTCGCCGGTTCGCCGGCAGGTGTTCGCGGCGCTTGTCTTGGACCGGCGGGACCGTATCTATGGTCCCCGAGATACAGGAGCAGACATGGCCACCAAGATCGACATCGGCATCGCCGCCGGAGACCGCAGCAAGGTCTCCGAAGCCCTGACCAAGGCGCTGGCGGACAGCTATGCGGTCTATCTGAAGACCCACGGCTACCACTGGAACGTCCGTGGCCCGAACTTCAGTTCCTACCACAACCTGTTCATGACCCAGTACACCGAGATGTGGGCGGCGCTCGACGAGATCGCCGAGCGGATCCGCGCCCTCGGCCACTTCGCGCCCCAGGGCTACACGACCTTCGCCAACCTCACCTCCATCAAGGACGGCGACCCCGAGAACGACGCCCAGGACATGCTGCGCGAACTGATGAAGGACCACGAGGCCGTCTGCGCCACCCTGCGCTCTGTGCTCGACCTGGCCGACGAAGCCTCCGACGAAGTCACCGTCGATCTGATGACCCAGCGTCTGGCGGCGCACGAGAAGCACGCCTGGATGCTGCGCTCGACCCTCGGCGACAAGTAGGTCCGATCCCCCTTGCGACAGGCCCGCCTCATAGCCCTTGCGGCGGTCCTGTTGCTCGGGACGGTGCTGGCGGCCTGTGCGACCGACTATCGGCTGACGGCGGGCGCTGGCGTGGCGCGCTCGACCGCCCAGGTCACCCGCGGCTACGGAACCATCGCCTTCCTGCGGCTCAGCGCCGACATGGACCCGGCCATGGTCGCCCTGGCCCGCCGGCATGACGGGGTGCCCAGCCGCAACTACTGGGGCCGGGTGGCCGGCTGGGAGACCTACAGCCTGGCCCGCATCCCCGTGCTGGGCGTCGGCGCGCTCAGCGAGGACGAGGCCCGGCTGCTCAACAGCCTGATCGGCACGCCGGCCGAGGCGCCGCCGCCCGCGCGTCCCTTTGTGCTGAAGGCCAGCGAAGCCGACCGCGCTGCCGCCATCCAGTGCCTGACCCAGGCCGTCTACTACGAGGCGGCGACCGAGCCGCTGGAAGGCCAGCGCGCCGTCGCCCAGACGGTGCTGAACCGCATGCGCCACCCGGCCTATCCCAAGAACGTCTGCGGCGTCGTCTACCAGGGCAGCCGTCGGGCGACCGGCTGCCAGTTCAGCTTCACCTGCGACGGCTCGCTCGCCCGCACGCCCATCCCCTCGATCTGGACCCAGTCCGAGGCCGTCGCCCGCGCCGCCCTGAACGGCTACGTCATGCCGGCCGTGGGCACGGCGACGCACTACCACGCCGACTACGTCGCCCCCTACTGGGCCCCGACCCTGTTCCGGATCACCCAGATCGGTCGCCATATCTTCTATCGCTGGACCGGGCCCTGGGGCCTGCCGCCCGCATTCACCGGCCGCTACGCCGGCGGCGAGAACAACCTCTCCGCCGCCATCCTCCAGGGTCTCGACAGCCGGACACAGGGCTCGCAGCTGACCGCCGACCTCGGCGCCGCCACGGCCGGCGGCTCGATCTTCGGCGAGCAGAAGACGGTCAGCATCACGATCGACGGCATCGAGAAGAGCTACACTGTCACCGTGCCGTCAGGGCCGGGCGATGAGACCATCCGCGCGCCCGGCTCGCTGACGCCGACCCGCCGGCCCCCGACCAAGGACGAGGTGGCCGACATCAACGCCAGGCTCGAGGCTTACGAGAAGAACGAGGAACAGAAGCGCGCCGCCAGCGACCCGGACGCGCCGATGTCGACCGCGCCCCGGCCCGCGCCTCCCCAGTCGCCCGCTCCGCCGGCGCCGGCGCCGAAGCCCCGGGATCCGGCCGCCCCTCCGCCTGCGGACGGGCCGGTAAGCCGCCGCCAGCGTCGGCGGCAAGGCCAGGCTAAAGGCCGAAGGCTTTTGCGTAGGTGATCCTGACCGGGGCCTCCAGGGCCCCGGATTTCAGCGCCTTCGCCATGAACGACGGGCCCGAGAACGGCGCCGCCACGACCTTGGCCGCATCCGCCGAGAACCCCGCGCGCGGATAGTAGTCGGGGTGACCCAGCACGATCACCGCCTCGATCCCCTGCATGCGCAGCAGCTCATGGGCCGTGGCCATCAGCATCTGGCCAAGCCCGTCGCGCTGGCGCGCAGGCGCCACCGACAGCGGCGCCAGGGCGGCGAACCGCTGGCCGGTGTCTGTCGCCAGGGGGCTGTAGAGGACGTGGCCGACGATCTCGCCGTCCTCTTCCGCGACCAGTTCCAGCAGGGCGTCGCCGTCGTCCCTCAGGGCGTCGACAAGGTTGGCCTCGTCGCGCTGGCCGAAGGCGGCCTTGACCAGGTCATGGATGGCCGGATGGTCGTCCGGGCCGATGGGGCGGATCACCACGCGCCGATCTTCTCGGCTTCCTTGTGGCTGATCGGATGCTGGGCGGCCGCGTGATCCTGCTCGGCCAGGAATCGCACCGCTTCCAGCGCCGCCATGCAGCCCATGCCCGCCGCCGTGACGGCCTGGCGATAGACATCGTCGGTAACGTCGCCCGCCGCATAGACGCCCTCGACCGCGGTCGCGGCCGTGCCCGCCTTGACCCTCAGGTATCCCGAGCCGTCCATCTCCAGCTGCCCCTTGAACAGCTCCGACGCCGGCGCATGGCCGATGGCGATGAACACGCCGTCACAGGCCACGTCGCGCGTCTCGCCGGTCTTGACGTTCTTGAGGCGCACGCCCGTCACGCCCATCGGATCGGTCTCGCCCTGCACCTCGTCGATGGCGTGGTCCCAGACCACCTCGACCTTGGGGTGGGCGAACAGCCGCTCCTGCAGGATGCGCTCGGCGCGCAGCTCGTCGCGGCGATGAACCAGCGTCACCTTCTCGGCGAAGTTGGTCAGGAACAGCGCCTCTTCGACCGCCGTATTACCCCCGCCGACCACGACCACCTGCTTGCCGCGGTAGAAGAACCCGTCACAGGTCGCGCAGGCCGAAACGCCGAAGCCCTTGAACCGCTCCTCGCTGTCCATGCCCAGCCACTTGGCCTGGGCGCCGGTCGCGATGATCAGCGTCTCGGCCAGCCATTCGGCGCCGCTGTCGCACTTGACTAGGAACGGGCGCTTGGAGAGGTCGACCGACAGGACGATGTCGTTGACCAGCTCGGTCCCGACATGCTCGGCCTGGGCGCGCATCTGGTCCATCAGCCAGGGGCCCTGGATGACGTCGGCGAAGCCGGGATAGTTCTCCACGTCGGTCGTGATGGTCAGCTGGCCGCCCGGCTGAATCCCGGCGATCAGGACCGGATTGAGCAGGGCGCGCGCCGCATAGATGGCGGCGGTGTATCCAGCGGGACCCGATCCGACGATCAGGCAGCGGGTGGTGCGGGGGGCGGGGGTCGACATGGGCCTAGATATAGGGTCGATTCCGCCCGCGCGCGATGCGCGTTGATACCGATTCCGGAGACCATGGCATGGCCGACAACCCGCAGAAGACGCCGCAGTCCGGCTCCGGCCTGGGGCTGGGCATCGGCCTTGGCCTGGCCATCGGCGCCGGGATCGGCATCGCCATGGGAAATCTGGCGGTCGGGCTGGGCGCGGGTGTGGCCATCGGCGTCGCCATCGGCCTCGCGATGGATGCGTCCAACAAGACCAGGCAGGCCAGGCGCGACGGCGGCGCGGACGGCTCCGGCCCGGTCGACGGCGGCGGGTCTTCCTCGAAGAAATCCGCGCACGACAATGCCGATGACGGCGGCTCGGATGGCGGCGATGGCGGTGGCGGTGGCGACTGACGTAAGGTCGGGGCCTGATTCACGGCGCGGAGGCGCCCCGCATGACTGCTGAGATCGAAATCGCCGGCCGGCGGATCGGCGCGAGCCACGAGCCCTATGTGATCTGCGAGCTGTCGGGCAACCACAACGGCAGCCTTGATCGCGCGCTGCAGATGGTCGACGCGGCGGCCGACACCGGCTGCGACGCCATCAAGATCCAGACCTACACGGCCGACACCATCACCCTCGACGTCGACCGTCCGGAGTTCCGGATCCACGGCGGCCTTTGGGACGGGCGCAGCCTGTATGAGCTGTACCAGGAGGCGCATACGCCCTTCGAGTGGCATTCCGCCCTCTTCGAGCGCGCGGCCCGTCGGGGCGTGACCCTGTTCTCAAGTCCGTTCGACGAGACCGCCGTCGACCTGCTCGCCGATCTGGGCGCGCCGGCCTACAAGATCGCCTCCTTCGAAGCTGTCGACCTGCCGCTGATCCGCTACGCCGCCAGTCGTGGAAAGCCGCTGATCATCTCGACGGGCATGGCCAATCTCGCCGAGATCACCGCCGCCCGCGACGCCGCGCTCGATGCCGGCGCACCGGGGGTGCTGCTGCTGCATTGCGTGTCCAGCTATCCGGCAACCTTCGGCGACGCCAATGTGCGAACCGTCGCGGACATGGCCGAACGCTTCGCATGCCCCATCGGCCTGTCCGACCACACGCCGGGCACAGCCGCCTCCGTGGCGGCGGTGGCCATGGGCGCCTGCGCCGTGGAAAAGCACTTCACCCTGGCGCGCGCCGACGGCGGCCCCGACGCGGCCTTCAGCCTTGAGCCGTTGGAATTCAAGGCCCTGGTGCGCGACACCAAGGACGCCTGGGCCGCCCTTGGAAAGGCCCACTACGACGTGCTGGGCTCGGAGGGGACCTCCCTCCTGTTCCGCCGCTCACTCTACGTGACGGCTGATGTGGCGGCGGGGGAGACGCTGTCGAAGGACAATGTGCGGTCGGTGCGGCCCGGGAACGGACTGCCGCCGGCGGCTCTGGACCAGGTCCTGGGTCGCCCGGCCACCCGCGCGCTGACGCGCGGCGAGCCGCTGGCCTGGGACATGGTGGGCTAGCGGCCGGCCATTGTGTCAAGCAGTCGTCGCGTGCCGTCCCATCCAAGGTTCATGACCGCGTCGATAAAGCCCATGAAGGGTGTGAACGGCTCCCGCCCCTGGTCATAGGGCACTTCGACAAAGCTCTGGAACCGCACGGGCATGCCGGCCGCGTCGAAGACGCCGTCCTCGGCCATGTAGTCCGCTGATCCGGCCGTCGACAGATAGGCGTCGGCGCCGACCGCCCGACAGATCGCCAGCAGGTGCTCCGATCGCGCGCCGGGACATTCAAGCTCGCTGGCAAGCCGGATCTCGGCGGTCAGCCCAAGTTTGCGCGAGGCTTTGATGATCAGGCCGCCCGTCAGGCCGCTCAGGCTCGTGCCGGGCCGCTCCAGCTGCTGTTCCATGAAGGCCATCCCCTCGCCAAGGAAGGGACGCCGGGCGTAGGCGTGGCGCAGGGCGGTCAGGTGTTTCGACCGCCAGGGCTGGCTGTCATCGACCTCAATGGCGCGGATCTGTGTATCGCGATCATGCGAACGGACCGGCACGGTCAGCATCTGCTCGCCGGCCGGGCCCAGGATGCGGTTGCGCGACTGCCACGAGCGGCGGGCGAACTGCACGTCGTCCAGCAGCACGAAGACATCGCTCGCGGCGATGAGGTGAAAGTAGCCGAGATAGGGCAGCCAGGTTGGCTGCATGATGGCGCAGACGCGGGTCATACCGCCAGGCTGAGCTGCCCGTCGCCCTCGTCCGGCCGATCCACCGCGCGCCGTGCCCGCGCAAGGGCAGCGTTGACCTCGGCGAGCTTGGCGGCCTTGGGATAGGGCTCCCAGGCGCCGGCGACAAAGCGGTCGCCGAGGCGGCCCGCCAGCGTCGAGCGCAGGGACTTCAGCCCGCTCATCGCTTCCAGAGTATGGAAGATCCATCGGGGCTCGACGGCGACATGGCGCACCGGCCCGACCGACAGGGCGCCGAAGCCCGCCAGCATCGCCGGCAGCTGGTCCGCCACGGCCAGCGCGTCGGCCTCTCGCACGCATTCGGCGGTCACCAGGGTCTGGCCGCCGCTGCGGTAGACATAGGCCCTGAAGACATCGCCCTCGGCCGTGAAGTTCTGCACATAGGCCGGGCAGGGGCCGTCGAAGTCCGCCTCGAACACCAGGCTGGTGAAGACCTTGCGCAGGAGGCGTGGTGGCGTCAGGCCGACGGGCTTGAACAGCAAGGTTGGATTGGCGGCCCAGACGATCACGTCGTCCCGCCCTGTCTCGTCCAGCGCTTGGCGAGGCGGGATCAGGCTGTTCAGGCGAACCTCCACCCCGCGCTCGGCCAGAGCCTTGCGACAGGTCTCGAACAACCCCGCGAAGCCATCGACAGGCAGGCTGGCGGTCAGGTTGTCCGTGCGGCCCCAGAGCTGGCGAGGGATCGCATACAGCTCGTCTGTCCAGCGGTTCGACCGCTTGGCGCCGGCGAGCGCCTCGATGTCGGCGCCGGCGGGGAACACCCGATTGATGGCCAGGGGCGTGACGCAGTCGGCGTCCAGCGTCGACGGGTCGGCTCCGTCCAGCGCCCACTGGCAATAGCGAGCCAAATGCATGGCGATCTGCGGCGGGTAGGCCCCTAGCCGATGCGCCAGGCTTGGACCCGCCGGCGCCTCGTCGGTGAAGTCCTCGCAGTCGAGCGCCGGCCCGCCGAAGTCGGTGCATACCAGCCGGGTTCCGTCCGGACCCGGAGCCACAGACGCGAAACGGTTGTCGAAGGTCTCGAACCTCGCTCCGATGTCCTGGAGGGTCTTGACGATTGGGTCCTCCGGGCCACCGAAGTAGATGCAGCCCGAGCGCATCTCCGAACCGGCGTTCACCTTTGGCAGGGCGACCCCGCCAAGCGCCTCGAACCGTTCGTGCAGGACAATGTCGCGCCAGCCGAGGCGATGGCCCTCCAGCGCCGCCAGAACCCCGGTGAGCCCTCCACCGATGATGACCAGACGACCGCTCATGGTGCGGCTCCCCAGATGACGATGTCGCTGTTGCCCGGAATGCGTCGCCCCGCCTGGCGGTTGTCGAAGCGGATGCGGAAGACTTCGGGATCGGCAAGGCCCAGGGTGTCGCCGAGCAGGCCGACCAGCCGGGCCTCGGTGTAGAACAGGTTGAACAGGCCGGCCTCGCCGGTTTCCGGCGTCGCCAGGCGCCAGCCGTCGGCCTCTTCCTCGACGCCGCGGCCAAAGCGGTAATCGTCGACCAGCCGGGTCCGCACGAACACCTCCGCGCCAGGCGCCAGGCGGGACCGCGCGGCGCTCAGCACAGCCCTGGCTTCGGTGTCGCGCAGATAGCAGAGCAGGTTGGGGATCAGCAGCGCATTGATGGGCGCCTCGCCCAGGGATGGCAAGCCGGCGGCCAGGTCAGCCTCTATCAGTTGCGCCGTCTCGCCCAGGTTCCATCGACAGTCGTCCAGAGCGGCGGGGCTGATATCGACGCCCGTCAGGGTCCATCCGTAGGCGCCATAGAGGGCAAGGTTGTTGCCGGGGCCGCAGCCGAGCTCGACCGCGCGCCCGGGCCGGCTGTCCAGGCCACGCTTGAAGAAGTGCCGGGCCACGAACTCGTCGGGATACTTCAGGCCCCGGATCTCGGGCAGCGGGCGCATGCAAAATTCCTGATCCGGCCTGACGCCGGGCAGGGGGACGGTGCGTCCGATTTGGCGAAGACTTTGTTAAGGTCTGCGGCGCGCGGGCCGCTCAGGGCGCGGCGCGCTGTCGCGCCAGTTCGAGCATGGCCCCGGCGACTCGTCTGGCGCCTTGGCCATCACAGATCTCGGCGGCCGCCACCGCCATGCCACGGCGCAGGTCGTCGTCGAACAGTAAGCGCCCCAGGTCGTCTTCCAGTGCGCCTTGAAAGCCCGCTCCATGAGCATCCAGCGCCAGCGCCGCGCCCCGCGACTCCAGCCCGCTCGCAGCGGCGCGCTGGTTGTCCGCCAGGATCAGCATGATGGCCGGTAGGCCGAGCACACAGCGTTCCCAGCTCGAGGAGCCGCCCGCGCCGATGGCGATATCGGCGGCGGCCGTCAGTTCGGCCATCTCGCGGCTGTCGATGTGCAGGCTCACCCGGCGGTCGTCGGCGGCCAGCGCCTTAACGGCCGAAAGGCTCGGCGCGCTCTTGCCAAGCACGACGTCGACGGCTTCGTCGCGCAGCATTGGAAGGATGATCTCCAGCACGCGGCCGGTGACGCCGCCCAGGTCGCCGAGGCCGAGCGCCACCAGGATGCGCCGGGCGGGGCCTGGTTCCAGCCGGCGGGCGATGCTGGCCTCCCGCGCGGCAGCGAAGGCGGGCCGCACCGGTGCGAACATGGGGCCGAGCAGCTTGGGCGCCGCTTCCGGGGCCCAGGGCGCATAGTCCTCCGCTACGCGGTCAAGGCCGGGGTCCAGCAGCAGATCGGCGTGCAGCGGACGATTGGCCATGTCGTCGATGACCGCCGTTGCCCGGCCGCCGGAGGCGGCGGCCTGATCGTCCGCGTCGAGCCCGTAGTGGTCGAAGACCAGCAGGTCCACGTCCGTTTGCCGCCGGGCCGCCGCCACCAGCCGCGCGGGCTCGCCGTTGGCGGCGGGCGTCGTTGCGATATCGGGGGCGAAGGTGTCCAGCACCGCCGCGACCGCCGGCGGGGCCAGGAACAGGGGCGTGGCCCCGAGATCCTGCATGGCCCTGGCGATCGTCACGCTGCGCATGACATGGCCGCCGCCGGCCACGGGACCGGCATCACAGACGAAGAGCGCCATGGCGGTCATGCGCGGCGATCGCCGCCATACATCATCAGATCGGGGCGCGATCTGACGAACGCACGGACAGCGTCGCTGCTGAACGCGCGGTCCCGTGCGTAGAGGGCGTCGTAGACCGCACCGACAAAGGCGTAGTCGTCTGGCCGATCAACGGTCCAGCGGACCTCGCCCTCATCGACCGGTTGGCTGTGGTAGGCGATGCGCCAGTCGCCGGGGCGGGTGTGGATGCCCCAGGTGACATGCTCGCGCTCCTCGTCGGAGGTCGCCACCGATGCCGCACGCCTCAGGCAGGCGGCGGTCATGACCTCGACATCCAGACCCTTGGGAAACATGGGGTGCGGCGGGGTGTTGGTGGCGTAGTCCGCGCCGGTTTCGAGATGGGCCTCGATTGTCTCGTCGATCACCACCGGGTCGGCCAGGGGGCAGTCGGCGGTCAGCCGCACCACATGGTCCGCCTGATAGGCGTCCAGTGCGCCGACAAAGCGCTCCAGGACGTTGTCCAAGGGTCCACGGTGGACGGCGATCCCCTCACGTCGGACTGCCTTCTCCAGCACGTCGTCGCTGGGGTTGGCGCTGGTGGCCACCACCAGCCGGTCAATCCGTCGAGACCGCAGCACCCGCTCGATCTGCCGCACGATCATCGGCGCGCCCGCCAGCGGCATGAGCACCTTTCCCGGCAGGCGGGTCGAGGTCATGCGGGCCTGGAGAACGGCGAGGATCATGCGTCAGGGCGTGGCCAGCGACTTGGGCGAATAGCGGACGAAGCAGAGGCCGGGCTTGCCATTGGCCGCCGGCAGGGAGGTGAGGGCTGCGAAGTCGCCCTTGCGGTCCTTGGGCCAGTAGTAGGCGTTGATGGTCACCGGCCCGTTCGGCAGGTTGAAGGTTTCCGAGGCGTCCTGGGGCTTTCCGAGCGTCTTGTTGAGCCGCGCCTGCAGCCGGGCGCAGTCGTTGAAATCCTTGAGGGTCAGGCGAACGATACGCAGATCCTCGCCGGCCTGGTCGAAATAGAACTCGGCGTGGAAGTCGAACCCGTCAAAGGTCACCGGGCCGCTGGCATGGCGCCATTGCTCGTTGACCCGCTGGCGGTCGTTTCCGACGTCAGGTGACAGCTTGCCGGCCGAGGCGCTGATGACCTCCTGGGCCGACATCCCCCAACGGCTCCATTCCCAGTGGGCGAAGGCCGGACCCGCGGTGATCAGGGCGAGGGTGGCCGCGGCGATGGCGGCGAAGGAACGGATCATGACTTCCCCGGAAGCGATGCTCAGGACGCACGAGCGGCCATGCGGGTCAGCACTTCGCTCGCAAGCCGATCGGTCTCACGAAGCGGCTCATAGGTCCAGCCGTGAAAGGCGCCGCCGAACGGCCGCGCCGCGCCGCGCCCTTCAAGCTCCTCATGAAACAGCCGGAACTTGTGGCTGTGACCGTCCATCTTCAGCACGAAGACGGGCTTGCCGGTGCTGGCGGCCTCTGTCGCCATATTGGTGGAGTCCTCGGTCACCAGCACATAGTCGGCGGCCGCCAGGAAGGCGAAGTAGGGGTTGGCGCCCTCGCCATCCCAGATCATGCCCGGCAGATGTCCGAGGCGCGCCGCCAGAAGCTCCCGGGCGCGCATGGGCGTGCGGCGGGAGAAGGTCATCAGCAGCGATCCCCCCTCCTGCTCGATCGCGGCCTGCAGGCTGTTGGCGATCGCCGCCGCCCGCTCCTGCGACAGGTCGAAGGCCTTGGACTTGCCGCCCACCAGCACGGTGGCGCGCGGACGCGGCAGGGGATCGATCACCTTGGCGAAGGCCTTGTACTCGGCCTTCAGCCGCGCGTCGGACACGCGGTGGGGCGATCCTGTGATCGAGAACACATTGTCCCCGCGCACCCGGTCGTGGTTTGGCGGCGCCACAAGGTCGTAGAAGTGGAGCGGCGTGCGAGGGTCCTGGATCTGCACGACAAAGGTCTTCCCCGCCGTCCAGCGCCGCATGCGCATCGACAGGGGCAGCGTCGCCCGGCCGGCGGCGATCATCAGGTCCGGCCACGGCGCCTCGAAGTCGCTGCCGGGCGCCAGCCAGCGCCGCGGAAACCAGTTCAGCCACCAGGGCAGCTTGCCGAGCTGGCCGGTCCAGGCGATGCGCTTGACGACGATTTCCGCCGGGCGCTGGCGCGCGATGGCGTCCGCCAGCCCGACCACCTGGGCCTCGATGCCGGCGCGACCGTCCGACACCGCCCAGATCACGATAGGCGGCTCGGCGGACTTTGGCGATTTGCGCGGCGCGCGGCTCATGACCCGACCCCTTCAGTGCGCGGGGTAGGCGAGGAGCTTGGCCGGATCAAGGCGCGTCGCCGCGCCTGATCCTAGATCCACTCGACCTTGAGGATTTCGTAGGCCTTCACGCCGCCAGGCGTGTTCACCTCGACCACGTCGCCGGTTTCCTTGCCGATCATGGCGCGGGCGATCGGCGAGGCGATCGAGATCCGGCCGCCTTTGACGTCGGCCTCGTGCTCGCCGACGATCTGGTAGCGAGCCTCTTCCTCGGTGTCCTCGTCGACGACGCTGACCGTGGCGCCGAACTTGACCTGGGTGCCGGAAAGCTTCGAGACGTCGATCACCTGCGCCCGGGCGAGCTTGTCCTCGATCTCGGCGATACGGCCTTCGATCCAGCCCTGGCGTTCCTTGGCGGCGTGGTACTCGGCGTTCTCGCTGAGGTCGCCGTGGGCGCGCGCTTCAGCAATGGCCGCGATCACGTTGGGACGCTCCACGGTCTTCAAACGCTTCAGTTCCTCGTCGAGGGCGGTATAGCCCCCGGCGGTCATAGGCACCTTTTCCATTCGGGAAAGTTCGCTCGATTTCGCCCTGGAGAATGAGATTTACCGGCCGCGGGCGCGCTCGTCCGGGGCCGAAGAAACTAGGGCCTGAGGGCCGTTTAGGCAAGTCCGCTGCTGCGGCGCGGCAAAACCCGTCTCAGCGGAACGCCGCGGAGGCCGCGATCCGTTCGCCGATCCACCGCGATCCGCTGCGGGAATAGTGGCCCTGATCGAACTGCATCGGCTTTCCCTCGGGGCTCAGCGTGCGGCATTCATCTTCGGGACAGAGGATGTCCAAAAGCGACACGTAGGCGACACCTTCCTCCCGCGCGACACGCGCAAAGATCGGGTCGACCTCGAAGGCGCGGGCCCGCATGCGGCGCCTCGCCAGTTGCGGGTCACCCAGGTGCTTTTCGAGCGCCAGCAGCTCGGGCAGCGCCCGCTCGTACTCCGGCGAGGGGCCGATCAGCACCACCTTCAGTCCGCGCTTCCTGAACCAGCGCAACGTCTCGCGCACGGCCGCCTCATCCTCGGCGCGCCACAGCCCGGACAGGATCACCCGGTCGGGCGGCCGCTTGACCAGCAACCCGCCGTAGAGGTCGGCGTTGAGCCGCCTGCACTGGGCCGTGGCTCCGGGGTGCGGACGGAGCGTCATGCGGCAAGCGGCCGAGGCGGCCTGCATCAGGTTGATGTCCGGCCGCGCCTGGCTGAGGCCATACCAGAGGTGGTTGGCGTGGCTGTCGCCCATCAGCAGCCAGTCGGGCTTGACGGGGTCGACGGCGATACAGCCCGCCGGCCAGGCCCGAAGAGGTCCGTCCGGCTGGGTCATACAGCTCTCTTCGCGCCGCTCCGTGCGCTGTCCGCTGGCCGCGATCTTCAAGACCTCCGGGCTGAACCGACCCGGCAACCCTCCCGTCGCCAGGATGATCCCCGCCGGCATGGCCGTCAGCAGCACAGCGACCAGAGCCGCCAGATAGAACCGCGGCGTGGACAGGCCGTCCTTGCGCAGGCGCACCGGCGTCTCGATGAAGCGCCAGCTGAGCCAGGCCAGCAGGGTCGCGGCGGCGAAGACCGCCAGGATCGCCAGCCAGCCGCCGGCTTCCGGTCCCCACAGCCCGCGCTTCAGCGAGATCAGCGGCCAGTGCCAGAGATACAGGCTGTAGGAGATCAGGCCGAAGAAGCGCAGCAGCGGGTTCGATAGCAGCCTTCCGGTCGGCGTGTCCTCGCCGGCGGACAGCAGCAGCAGGGCGCCCAGGCAGGGCGGCACGGCCGCGAGACCCGGCATCGCCGTCCAGGCCTTGTAGAAGATCACCGACCCCCCGATCAGCAGAAGGCCGACCACGCCCATCGCGGCCCGCCAGCGCTGATCCTTCGGCGCATGCACCGGCGCCAGGGCCAGCAACACTCCGATCAGCAACTCCCAGGCCCGGCCGAACGGCAGGTAGAAGGCCGCGACCGGATCCGTCTCTGCCGCCCAAACCCCGAGCCCGAACGACAGGGCGGCCAGGATACCCAGCGCCACCCGAACCCGGCCGGCCGCCCATCGCCAGCAGGCCAGCATGACCAGCGGAAAGACGATGTAGAACTGCTCCTCGACCCCCAGCGACCAGGTGTGCAGCAAGGGGTGAGCGTCGGGCGGGGCGGCGAAGTAGTCGGTCGTCTGCCAGAAGAAGATGTTGGAGACGAAGGTCAGAGTCGCCAGAACCGATCCGGCGAACGTCTCCAGACCCTTCGGGAACATGTGCACCATGGCCATCGCCGTGGTCGCCAGCAGCATCACCAGCAGCGCCGGCGTGAGGCGCCTCGTGCGCCGCTCCCAGAAGTCGATGAGCGAGAACCGGCCCTCGGCATGCCGGCCGGCCACGGCCAGGGCGATCACATAGCCGGAGATGACGAAGAACACGTCGACCCCGACGAAACCGCCGGAGAATCCGGCCAGCTCGAGGTGGTTGGCGAACACCGTCAGCACGGCCACGCCGCGCAATCCATCGATGTCTGTGCGGTGTTTCAAGCCAGGCCCCGGCAGTCAGGCGAGCGGGCTTTGAGCACCAGACGCCGCCGTCTGCAAGAGGATCGATTGCCTGCCCGGGCGGCATGCTGGCAAGGATGCCCGCCTGATGACCCTGTCCCTGATCGCCGCCCTGATGATGCTCGCGTCCGGCATGGCCCACGCGGTGGTCAACGCGATCCTGAAATCGGGCCGGGACAAGATGTCGAGCCGCGCCCTGATCGACGGATTCTCGGCCATCCTCATTCTGCCGGCGGTCCTGCTGGTTCCCTTGCCCCATGGGGCCTGGGGCTGGCTGGCGGCCAGCTGGGCGACCCATCTGCTCTACCTGATCTGCCTGGTGAAGGCGTTCGAGCGGGCCGACATGTCGGTGGCCTATCCCATCCTGCGCGGGGTCGCGCCGCTGCTGGCCGCCATGGCGGCGGTCGCCCTGTTCGATGAGCCCATCGGCTGGCTCACGGCGGGCGGCATCGGCATGGTCAGCGCCGGCGTGCTGGCGATCGGGCTCGGCCGGCACGTCGACCGTCGCGCGATCGGCTGGGCGCTGGCCACGGGGGTCACCATCGCCGTCTACACCGTGATCGACGCCCAGGGGGTCAGGGCGGCGCCCACGGCGTTCAGCTATATCGCCTGGGTCTTCCTGACCTTGGGGTTCGGCATCGGACTGTTGTTCGCCCTCTGGCGGGGACCGGCCTTCGTCCTGGCGGCTCGCGCCGAATGGAAGGCGGGCCTGGCGGCGGGCGCCCTGTCGATCGTGACCTACGGCCTCGCGCTCTGGGCGCTCCGACTGGGAGACACGCCACGGCTGGCTGCGTTGCGGGAAACCTCCATCCTGTTCGCGACCCTGATCGCCGTGGTCTTCCTAAAGGAGCGCCTCACGCCCGGGCGCCTCGCCGGTGTGCTGGCGATCGCGCTCGGCGCCGGACTGCTGCTGGCGGCGGGATGACGGGGCGGCTATCTCGGCCAGGGGAGAGCCAAGCATGACCATCGAGATCCGCGCCTGCACGCCCAGCGACGCCGAAGCCCTGGCTGCGGTTGGGCAGGCGACCTTCCTGGAGACCTACGCCGGCATCGTCGATGGCGCCGACATCCTGAGCCATGGCCTGAAGGTCCATGCGGCCCGGTCCTACATGGCTCTGCTGGACGATCCCGCGGTCGATCTCTTCCTGGCCGAGGCAGCGCCCGGCAGGGCGCCGGTTGGGTTCGCCATGCTGTGTCCGCCCGATCTTCCGGTCGAGACGATCCCCGGCGATCTCGAGCTTCGGCGAATCTATGTGCTGCACCGCTTTCACGGCGAAGGCCTCGGCCCCCGCCTCATGGAGGCGGTGATCGATCGCGCCGCCGCGAGGGGATCTGGCCGCCTTCTCCTGGGGGCCTATGGCGAGAACCACCGGGCGATCGCCTTCTATCGCCGCTTCGGCTTTCGCCAGGTCGGCACGCGCAAGTTCCGCGTGGGCGCGAACGACTACGATGACGTGGTGCTGGCCCGCGATTTTCAGGCGTAGGCGTAGGGTCCGCCCTTTTCCAGCGCGGCGCGATAGGCCGGCCGTGCGTGGATGGTCTCGAGGAAGGCCTTGATCCGCGGCCGTCCCTCGGTCGCGCCGCCGCGGTCCGCCGCCGCCTCCATCGGGAAGCTCATCATGATGTCGGCGGCGCTGAAGTCCTGGCCCGCGAACCAGGGGACCTTCGACAGCACGCTCTCCCAATAGTCGAAGTGCATGGTCAGTTGCGGATCGATGAACCCCTTCTCGGCCTGGCCGGTGATGGAGCGCACCAGCGGGCGCAGCAGCCCGGGCGCGCGCGTCGGCATCGTGCTGAAGACCAGCTTGAGCAGCAGAGGCGGCATGGCCGAACCCTCCGCGTAGTGCAGCCAGTAGGTCCAGGCCAGGCGTTCGGGTGTGCCAGGAGCCGGGCGAAGCGCGCCGCCGGCCTTCTCGCACAGGTATTCG
>VFQU01000911.1_pt1 | contig 20434 bp, 7 predicted proteins | sample 3512311 | NCBI WGS metagenome assembly VFQU01 (sample SAMN10412377, study PRJNA504923) | tailings metagenome | isolation source: Relicate 3 Philex TSF3 active mining site | place: Philippines: Tuba, Benguet | collected 2017-08-29
GGTGGTATCGAATATCCAGGGGTTGTAGTTGGGCCCGGACGAGGCCTGATTGCTGGTACTGGAAAAGTCCGCCAGCACCTTGGTTACCGGGTCGGGCGTGACCCATTTCTGCCTGACGATGGCCTGGTTGTAGTTGTCGTAGGCATAGACCTCGCTGCTGTCGGTAATGGTCAGCTTCAGGTCGGCGGACACCGCATCGCCATCGCGATCGATCAGGGTGTAGCGGATGGTATCCGTCACATCCTCGGCGACATCGTCGTTGAAGTTGTAAGTGTAAGCCCCGGTGACCAGGTTGACGCTGAACGAGCCGCCACCCGCGGTGGTGAAGGTCAGCGTATGGCTCGCGGGATCGTAGGCAGCCGACTCGCTGGTATACGTGACACCGTTGTGGGTGATCGCAGCAATCGGCTGCAGACCTGGGCCATCGGCACCGAAACCATTGCTGCCTTCGCTGATCAGGTTGCCGGAGATCACCGTACCCGTCACCGTACCCTGCAGAGTGTCGTTGAGCTGGTTGAGGTTGGAGACCAGGATGCCATCGGTGTTGACGCCCGTCTGGCCGTCATAGGCGATGGGGTTGAGCAGGGTCTTGTCGAGGTCGCTGCCCAGCCCCATACCCAGCGCATAGGACTTGATGTCCTTGGCCGTGAGGAAGGCGATCCAGTCCGCCTCCTCGCTGGCGCCGATGCCATCGCCCAGTTCCGGGTTGTACTGGCTGCCACTGTTGTTACTACCTGGGTTGGCGTTGGACAGCGTCGGCTGGCCGTCGGAGAGGAAGTAGGAAACGTTCTGTACCCCTGCGCCGGTGAGCTTGCCGGACGAATCGTAGGCATTCATCGCCTTGATCAGCGCATCGTCATAGTTGGTCGAACCGTTGCCGGCGTTGTTGGCCAGGTCGGTGAGCCAGGCCTTGGCATCGACGGCGCTCATCCAGACATTGCCCACAGCACTCGCGCTGTTGGCGAAGGTCACGATGCGCACCATCACGTCACCGAGGTTGTCGTAGCTGTCGATCAGACGCTGCACGGCATCCTTGGCCAGCGCCAGCTTGCTGCTGAACCCGCTGACACCCGACGGCGCTTCGTCCATGCTGCCGGACAGATCCAGCACTACCATCAGGTTGGTCTGGATGCCTTGCGGCTCGCTGGCAGACTTGGCGATGTCGTCGGGCGTGGCCGGCGAGTCGTCATCCACCGTGATCGTCAGGCTACCCGTGGCCGGAGCCGAAGGCGCAGAGGAGTCCCAGACCTTGTAGGAGAAGGCCAGGTTCAGGTCGTTCTCGTCTGCCGTACCATCGACGTCCGGCGCCGGATGATCGAGCGGCTTGAACAGCTTGAAGCTGTATTGCCCGGTCTCCGAGTTGGTCAGGCTAAGGGTGAAGACCGGATTGCCACCGGCATCGAACGCACTCAGCGTCTTGCCATCTGCACTGAGCTGATAGTTGAGCGCCGAACCGCCTGAAGACAGGCTGCCAAGACCACTGGCATCCCAGGCGAAACCACCGAAGCTGTCCACCTGATAACCGAGCGCTCCACTGGCCGTGGTGGCTTCGCCAGCCAGGTCGTTGGGGCCTCCGGTCAGCCCATGGGTCAAGCCATCCTCGTCGACGCTGCCGGAAGCCTGGCCACCGACCGGGTCGTTGCCACCGAGCGTGAGGGTCACAGTGGCCGTGGAAACGTCGCCATCGCCGTCGGTGATCTGATAGGTGAACACCTCCGTACCGGCGCTGGCCCCACTGCCAGCGCTGTAGACCAGATTGCCGCTGGTATCGATGACCAGCGTACCGCCCTGGCTGCCCTGGCCGATAATCTGCACCGGCGAGACGCTAGCCCTGCCATCGTTGCCAAAGCTGTCGTTGCCGGTGAGGTCGTTGATGTTGCCGACAACCTGATCGACTGCCGTACGTGAGACCTCACCGGCAATTTCATCATTGACCGCCATGGGTGCGTCATCACGGAAGCCCAGCACCTGGCCCAGGTCGATGCTGGCCGAGGCCTGATCACCGTCGGCATCGGTAATGGTGGCCTGCAGTCCGATCTTGTCACTGCCCAGCAGATGCAGTTCATCAGGCTGGGCAGTGGGATGAACCACGGCCCTCAGTTGCGTCAGGGTCACCAGTCCTGCGGCGTCGACGCTCAGGGTGAAGACCAGCTCGTTACCGGTTTCGGTGCGACCTTCGAGCACCGAGCCGTTAAACACCAGCTTGACCGCTTCATCGCTCTCGGTATCGACCAGCCCGGAATCCGGCGATTTGATCACCAGCGCGTAGGCCAGGGAACCAGGGCCGTCGGCACCATACTCGGCGTTGAAGGCCGAGCTGAAGTTACGGCTGACCGTCGCATCCGGCGTACCCAGATAAGTCTCGTCCACCTGCAGCGGCATGCCCCAGGTAACGTTGGTGTTGACGTCGTTGTAGTCGTAGTCGGGAGCGTCAGTGAGGTCCTCCCAGTTCTGGTTGCCCGGTTCGGCGTTATCCTGCAGGTGCGAGCCGCCCGGGTTGAACTCGGCACGGTCGAACAGCACGTTGGCACCGCCAGCACCGGTCAGTGGCACCCCACCCAGCAAGGCCTGCCAGTTACCATCAGCGTCCTGCTGGAAGGTCAGCTCGGCGCCATTGCTCAAACCAACATTGGCGGCGCCATTGGGGATGATGAAGAAACCAATCTCACTCGGGTCGAGCCCATCCAGATCGAAGGTGACTCCTGTCGCCTGCGCCTTCACATCAGCCCAGATCACCTTGCCCACCGATGGATTGCCCTCGGCATCTCGCGAGTAATAACCGTAGCTGTTGTGATAGCCGGCATCGCTGCCGAGGAAGGTGGCCTGCGACTCGAAGCCCGGCTGCATGGCCTGGATGGTCGGGGTGTCATCGTCGACGGTGACCACCAGCTTGCCCACGGCGGTATCACCATCACCGTCGGTCACGGTGTAGCCGATCTGCAGTTTGATGTCGTTTTCGTCCTGGCCAGCCGGATGCATCAGGGGTTGATGCAACTCCAGCTCGTACTTGCCGAGCGCCGGATCGGTCAACACCACGGTCACCAGCGTGCCGCGCGCGGCACTGCTGATGGTCAGCGTTTTGCTGTCGGCGTTCCAGGTCGAGGTGACGTTCTCGGTGCCCAATACGCTCGGCCCGGACAGGGAGATGCCACGCAGACCATCGGAGCCGGCGTCGAATACCAGCGTGCCGGAGACCGTGGTGTTCGCCCCTGTCACGTCGCCCTCACCACCATTGATGCCATTGGGCAGGCCTTCATCGTCCAGCGCGTAGGCGGCATTGGTGATGCCTGCGGAGGGACCATCGTCCTCGAAGCCGACTACCTTGCCCAGATCCAGACTGGCACTGTGAGAGTCGCCATCCTTGTCATAGACGGTCACGCCGAGCTTCAGCACACCGGCGCGAATCAACGCCAGCTCGTCATGATTGCTGGTATTGCCATGGGCGATGGCCTCGTATTGCACGAGGGTCACATTGCCACTGCCGGCATTGACGCTGACCTTGAATATCGTGACGCCGTTGGCCACACCCAGCACGTTGCCGTCGGCATCCTTGTACAGGCGAATATCACCGCCGGCTGTAGCATCCAGCCCAGAGTCGACGCCGTCCTGGCTGAGGTTCAACTCGAAGCGAGTACGCGACGTGTCCTGGCCATCCGAACCGGCATCCACCGTGAGCTTGAACAGATCCTTGCCGTCGATGCTGGCATAGCCGAGCACATCACCATGGCCTTGCTCATCGTTCGGCGCGACATGGCCATTCTCGTTCTGGCTGGAACCTGTGCTGCCCACCGATTCGTCGACGTACAGCTTGGTGCCGTGCTGCAGCTCGAACTTGGTGATTTTCGGGCCGTCGTCCTCGAAGCCGACCACCTTGCCCAGATCCAGGCTGGCGCTCTGCGGGTCGCCGTCCTTGTCGTAGACAGTCACGTTCAGTTTCAGCACGCCATCCTTGAGCAGCGCCAGCTCGTCATGGCTGCTGGTATCGCCATGGGCGATGGCCTTGTACTGCACCAGGGTCACGCTACCGTCAGCGGCATTGACGCTGATCTTGAACACCGTAACGCCGTTGGCTTTACCCAGGATGCTGCCATCGGCCTCCTTGTACAGCAGGATGTCGCCACCGGCCGTGGCATTCAGCCCGGAGTCCACGCCATTGCTGGCAAGACTCAGGGAGAAGCGGGTACGGCCACTGTCCAGGCCATCCGAACCACCATCGGCGATCAGCTTGAACAGCTTCTCGCCATTGATCCGGGCGTAACCCAGCACATTGCCGTGGCCCTGCTCGTCATTCGGCGCCGCCTGACCGGGTTCGTTCTGGCTGGAACCACCTTTGCCAACGGATTCGTCGACGTATAGCTTGACGCTGTGACCCAGCTCGAACTTGATGATTTTCGGGCCGTCGTCCTGGAAGGAGAAGTAGGACGAATTGCCGCCAGCAAGCTCGACCTTCGCGGTACGGGTCACCGCGTCACCATCACCGTCGACACGGGTAACCTGATACTGCAGCTGCAACGAGCCCTGGTGTTTGATCAACAGATCGACCGCCTCGTCAAAGCGCTGATCGTTGTCCGGATGACGGATCGCTTCGAACAGCGTGGTCTGCAGTTGCGGTTGCCCATCGACAGTGACGATGGCGATGGTGAAGACCGTATCGCCAGTGGCATCGACACCTCTGACCACCTGGCTGTTGGCCGGGTCGACGAACAGACGGATGGCACCGCCATTGGTGGCCGACAAGGTGGTGGTCAGCCCCTGGGGCGGCACCCCGGAGAAGCTCAGCGTACCGCTGAGCGAAGCCTCGCCATCAGCCCCGGCTGCCCCACCGATGGTGAACAGCGAGGTCAAGCCGCCAGCAAGCTCAGTGGTGACCTTGGCCAACGCGCCATTGTCGTCGTTCACGTAGCCCTGGCTCTGGTTATCGTTGGCGGCGTAACGATCATGATTGCCACGGGTTTCGTCCAGCGCCACCTCCAGCTGAACCAACGCTTGCTTATTGACCCCTAGACTCAGGGTCGGCACATCGTCCTCGATATTGATCACGAACAGGCCGCCAGCCCCCTGCGGTATCTGCAGCGGGTCGCCATCGCCATCGGTGATCGCCAGCAACTGGGTGAAGTCGATGCCAAAGGCACCGTCCGATGACCAGAGCTCGTTATCGTCACCATTTTTCAGCGGATGGTCGATTGGCCCCTGCAGACTAAAGGTGAAGTCACCGTTAGCCTCCACCACCAGGGTGAATACCGGATAACCGCCTGCAGCCGTGCCCGTCGCAATAAGCGTGGTGCTGACCAGATTGCCATCGTCATCGAGCTCCTGGGTGACCTTGTAGTCGAGCGGCTCACCGCCGGACGTCAGCCCCTGGGCGTTCAGCAACTCGGCGGCGCTACCCTCCTCCACCAGGCTGAAATCGCCGGGCCCATCGGCGCCGAAGGCAACCAGCGAGAGCAAACTGGCCGCGCCCGTCGCAGTGCTGATCAACAACGTCTGGCCAGGACCATCCGGGTTGCCCTGATGGGGATCGGTCAGCTTGTCCTCATGTACCGTACCGCCTACCGGTGCAGGCGTCTTGACCGTCCAGGTGGCCTGGATATTGACATCGTTGTAGTCGTTATCGCTGGCGCTGGCGCTGTTGATATCCTCCCAGTTCTGGTTGCCGGGCGCGGCGTTGTCCTCGACATGGGATTTGCCATTGGGGTTGAGCGCCGGGTTGTCGAAGACAACCTGCGCGCCGCCGGCACCATTGAGTGCGCTACCGCCGACAAAGGCCTGCCACTGTCCATCGACCAGTTGGAACGTGACCTCGTTACCGTTACTGACACCATTGAAGGCGCCATTGGGAATGATGAAAAAGCCGACGCTATCGGGATTGAGCCCTTCCAAGGTGGTGGTAGTACCAACCCCAAGGAAACGTGTATTGCTCCAGATGATCTCGCCGCTGGCCGGCGTACCATCTGCGTTCTTGATGTAATAGCCGTAGCTATTGAACATCGCCGCATCGCCGCCTTTATAGGTCAGCGTCAGGCAGTAGTCCGGCTCGCTGACGACCAGCTCAGGCACATCGTCTTCAATATTGATGACGAACAGGCCGCTGGTGCCCTCCGGCAGTTGCAGCGGGTCACCGTCACCATCGGTGGCGGTAAACAGCTGAGTGAAGTCGATACCGAATACGCCATCGGAAGACCACAGCTCACTGTCGTTGTCGCTCTGCTCGGGATGGTCTATCGGGCCCTGCAGTTCGAAGTGGAAACTACCATCGGCATTTACCGTCAATGTAAACACCGAGTAGTTGCCCAGGCTGTCGGCGGAAACCGCTGTCAAGGTGGTACTGACAAGCTTGCCGTCGACGCGGGTCTCAACCACGTCATAGAGCAGACTTTCTCCGCCCGAGGTCAGCCCCTGAGCGTCAAGCAACGCAGTGGCGTCACCGCTGTTGACCAACCCGAAAGCACCGGGACCATCCGCGCCAAAAGAGACCAGCGAAGCCAATGTAGCGGCACCACCCTCGGTGCTGACTACCAGCGTTTGAGTACCGCCATCCGGGTTGCCGGAGTTCGGGCTGGTCAAAAGATCTTCGTGCACCGTACCGCCGAGCGCAGGCTGCTGCGGATCGACAGGTTTCAAGGTCGGCACATCATCCTCGACGTCGATGACAAAGCTACCGCTGGCAAAACCATCGGCGATCGGATCACCATCACGATCGGTGGCGATCAGTACGCCAGAGAAATCCAGCGCCAGGCTGTTGTCGCCAAGGGTTTCGGAGTCGACACCATCCTCCTCCTCATGGTCCAACGCGCCCTTGAGCGTGAACAGGTAGCTACCATCGCTATTCACCTCGAGGCGGAAGACCTCGCTGCCACCTTCACCAGCCGTCGCGGTAAGCGTGGTGCCATCCGTAGAGACGACGTAGAACAGCGCAACACCGCCGGAGCTCAAGCCAAGTGCCTGCAGTCCAGACAGCGCACTGGGCTCCTGGCTCAGGTGGAAACCACCACGACCATCGGCGCCGAAGTTGACCAGTACATCCAATGCGCCGAGCCCCCCCTCAACCGTGAGGGTCTGTTCAGGCTCACTGCCGGGCTCGGTATTGCCGGTACCCAGGGCATCTTCATGCACCAGCCCACCGACCACCGGCTGCTGCGGATTGGGCTGGGCCGGCAACGGCACGTCATCCTGAATATTGATGACGAACAGGCCTTTCGCGCCTTCGGGCAGCTGCAGCGGATCGCCGTCGCCATCGGTAGCGGTGAACAGTTGAGTGAAGTCGAGGCCGATACCGCCTTCGCTCGACCACAGCTCGTTATCGTCGCCATCGTCGCGAGGATGATCGATCGGTCCCTGCAACTCGAAGCTGAAGCTGCCATCGGCGTTGATTACCAGGGTGAATACCGAATAGCCGCCAACCTCAGCGGCAGCTGTCGCAGTTAGCGTGGTGCTCAGCAGGTTGCCGTCAAGATCCGTGGTCGTGGTGATGCTGTAGAGCAGCGGCTGACCGCCAGAAGTCAGGCCCTGGGCACCCAGTACCTCTGCCACCGTTTCGCTGCTTACCAGACCGAATGCACCCGGGCCGTCAGCCCCGAAGGACACCAGCGCCATCAAACTACCAGCGCCACCCTCCGTGCTGATCACCAGGCGCTGACCAGCTTCAGGATTACCGGGATAAGGCGTCTCCAGTTGGTCTTCGTGCACGGTGCCGCCAACGGGCGCCTTGGTGGTCCATGCCACCTGGATGTTGACGTCGTTGTAGTCGTTGTCACTGTTGCCGTCGTTGACATCCTCCCAGTTCTGGTTGCCCGGCGCGGTATTGTCGTCAACATGGGACTTGCCACCGGGATTCAGCGTTGGGTCGCTGAACAGAACGTGAGCGCCACCGGCCCCATCGATGGGTGTATCGCCGATGAAGGCCTTCCACTGTCCATCCACGATCTGGAAGGTTACCTCGGTGTTACTGGCAGCACCGTTCAACCCCCCATTGGGAATGATGAAGAAACCAACCTGGCTCGGGTCGAGGCCATGAAGGGTGATCGAGTCTCCCTCAGCCAGGCCGCTGGTGTCGCCCCAGATGATCTGACCGCTAATCGGCTCACCATCGGGGCCTTTGATGTAATAGCCGTAGCTGTTGAGGTACGAGGCATCACCGCCCTGATACGTGATGGTCAGGCAGTGTTTGACCCCGTCTTCCACCAACACGGGCACATCGTCTTCCACATCGATCACGAAGCTGCCAGGGTTGAAGCCGCCTGGCACCGCGTCACCATCGTAGTCGGTGGCGATCAGCAGCTTGGAGAAGTCCAGCGCGAGATCCTTGTCGCCCAACAGCTCGCTGTCATCTCCATCCTTGCGTGGATGATCGATCGGCCCCGACAGGGTGAAGACATACCCACCATCGCTGGTCACCACCAACGTGAATACCGGCACGCCACCCGCTGTCGCTATCAGGGTGCTCGTGCTGCCATCGTCCGAGACCTCGACGGAATAGACCAACGGCTCCTTACCCGAAGTCAGGGCCAATGCCTGCAGATCGCTCAGTGCCTCAGGGTTGGTACTCAGCTGGAAGCCACCGCGCCCATCAGCCCCGAAGTTGACCAGCGCATCCAGTGCCCCCGGGTCGCCAATCAGCTGATGGGTTTGCGCAGGCAGGTTGCCGGGCTCGGCGTTACCGATATCCGTCAGGGCATCCTCGTGCACCAGGCCTCCGACGACCGGACGCTCACCCTCGACCAATTCAGGACTGTCGTCGTCGATCAGAATGCTCAAGCTGCCGCTTGCCGGGGTGCCGTTACCGTCGGTGATGGTGTAGTTGAACAGATAGAGGATGTCGTTCTCGTCGCTTTCACCCAAGGGCGGCGCGGCATGGTCCAGCGGAGCGAAGAGCTCGAACTGATAAGCACCGGTCAACAGGTCGGTGACCAGCCCCTCGAACACCACAGCCTCTCCGGAAAAGGCGGTCAGGAGGAGACCGTCGGCGCTGACCTGATAGGTCAGCGGTACACCACCCGAAGAGATACCCAGATCCGCCAGACCGGCAGTCGACCAGGTGAAGGTGCCCGGCCCGTCCGGCCCGAAGCTGTAGCCCAGAACCCCGGTGACCAGCGTCGCCTCGCCATCCAGATCGTTCACTCCGCCCACGATGCCGTCAGGCAGGCCATCCTCGTCCACCGCATTGGAGGCTGTGCCACCCGTGGGAATGCCATCTACCGCAGGCACGGCATCGTCGGCAGCGATGGGCTCACCCTCCGGAAACTCCGGTCCACCGGGTAGGCCTTCAGTGGGAAAACCGATCACCGGATCCAGCGCACCACCGACCTCATCGAGCAGCACGAAGGAATGCCCGCCCCCTACGCCACCCGCTCCGCCAGCGCCAGCACCCGGCCCAGCGGCAGTAGCTTCGCCCTCCAGAGTCGGGTCGACACCGGCTTCGATCGCGGCCTGCAAGCGCTCGACATCGGTGAGGTCGGCATCGCTGGGGGTGGCGGGAGGTGTTTCAGCGACCGGGGGCTGCGATTCGCCGCGGTAGGCAAGCATCTGCGCGTCAAGCGTCATGCTGCTGTCGCGCCCAAGCGTCAGTTGCTGGCCATTGGTCATGGCAATGGCCACCGCGCCCGAAGCGCCGGTTACCAGTTGCTCGCCCGCGTAGACCCGGTCCCCTTCGCTGATCGGCCGGCGCGATCCATCGCTCGCTACCGCGAACACTTCGCCGACAACCTGACTGACGACACCAATAAGAGTAGCCATGATTCCATCCTCACTACGGCTGCCGACCACCGCCGACACGTACCTACCGAAAGGGTCAGAACACCTTTTCGAAGCCGAGGAGAAACCCAAGACAGCTGATTGAAATGGAACGGCGCAAAATCCAAAAAACGCTAATGACAAAAAAATGTCACTACAACCTGCGTCGAACTACTCCATCAGATGAATCCCCGCCCTGTGATGCCTGACAACCCATTTCAACTGCGCAACCCACGGAAAATGAGGACTTGCGCAGCTCACAGGTTCAAACAATGTGCTGCTTTTCGCAGAGTTCATAAGATTTTTTCTGAATATAGGTTGTGAAAAAAACATCTTAGGTTCTCCAAAAGTTGTTCTTAGCTCTGATGTTACAAGCCTGAAACGGTTTTACAGGAAAAAACGCCAGTTTTATGGCGACAGGATAAGAACATCAGTCAGGAGAAACGCCAATGCGCACCCTAACCCCGCTATGGAGCGCCATGCTTTTGGCGACTGTTTGCAGTCAGGCGCAAGCCATGAATCTTTCGGAAGCGATTCAGAGCACCTTGGACAATCACCCGGAAATCCACGCTGCCGCCAATAGCCGACTCTCATCGGATGAAGACGTGAAATTCGCCAAGGGCGGCTACCTGCCCACCGTCGATCTGCTGGTCGGTTATGGCCGGGAACGTACTGACAGCCCAAGTACACGGGCGCTTGGCGATCACAACAAGGAGACCCTGAACTACCGCGATGCCGAACTGCGGCTGCGGCAGATGCTGTTCGACGGGTTCAACACGCCCAACGAGGTGGCGCGCACTCAGGCGGTGGTCAACTCCCGTGCCTACCGCCTGCTCGGTACGTCCGAAAGCCTGGCCCTGCGCACCGTCGAGGTGTACCTCGATGTGCTGATGCGCCGCGAGATGGTCACCCTGGCGCGCAATAACCTGCAGGCGCACCAGCGCATCAACGATCAGATCGGCTTGCGCAGCCGCCAGGGCGTTGGCAGCACTGCCGACCTGGACCAGTCCGAAGCTCGCTTGGCACTGGCGCAGAACAACCTCTACACCGAAGAGGTCAACCTGGCCGATGCCGAAGCCAGCTTCTTCAGTGCCGTGGGCCGTCTGCCGGATCAGCTGGAAAGCCCGGCATCGATCAGAGGCGGCATGCCTGCCGATCTGCTCGCTGCGCGGCAGACCGTGATGGACAACAACCCCTTCCTGAAGTCAGCGCAGGCTGACGTCAACGCCGCCGAGAAGCAGTACGAGGTAGCCAAGTCGCCATTCTACCCACGCTTCGATCTGGAGCTGGCGACCTCGGCCGATGACAACGTGCAGGGCGATGAGGGTCACTACAACACCTGGCGAGCTGCCGTGGTGATGAACTACAACCTGTTCAACGGTATGCGCGACAAGGCCCGGCTGCAGTCGGCTGCGCACCAGATCAACGAGTCGATGGACATCCGCAACAACGCGTTGCGCGTGCTCAACGAGAACCTCTCGCTGGCCTGGAACGCCATGGAGAACGCGCGCCTGCAAACCCCCAAGGCGCGTGATTACGCGGACTACACCTCACGGGTTCGCGAGGCCTACCAGCAGCAGTTCAGCCTGGGCCAACGCACCTTGCTCGACCTGCTCGACAGCGAAAACGAGCTGTTCACCGCCAACCGTCGTTACACCGAGGTGCGCTACGGCGAAGAGTTCTCGATGTACCGCGTCGTTGCGGCAATGGGTGATCTGTTGCGTCAGCAACAGGTCGTAGTCCCGGCAGAAGCTGTAGCCCTCACTGAAGTGAAGAGCGAGGCACGCTTGCCGGATATGAAGTAGTACCGGCGTGAGGAGTAGTAGAAATTGACCACCATGGAACGGCCAGGCCCGTCCAATGATCCGCGGCTCAGTCACGACGATCCGCTGCTGGATGGTTTGTTGATCCTCTGTCGGCTACACGGCTGCTCGGCCAGCCGTGGCACCCTCAGTGCCGGCCTACCCATGCCGGAGCAACGCATGAGCCCCGACCTGCTGCCGCGTGCTGCGGCACGGGCCGGGCTGCAGGGGCGCCTGCTACAGCGCGAGCTTGCCAGTATTTCCGCCCTCAACCTGCCAGTCCTGCTGCTGCTCAAGGACGGTCGCTGTGCGGTCCTGCGCCAGTGGGGGCCGAAGCAGCAGGCGCAGATACTGCCCTGCGAGACCGATGGCGGCGAACAATGGGTCAGCCGTGAACAACTGGCCGCCGAGTACAGCGGCCGGGCCTTTTTTGCCCGCCCTCGACATCAGCTGGAAGAAGCCCGCACGCCGCTGGTGCCACGCATCGAAGCCTGGTTTCGCGACACCCTCAAGCTGTCGCGCTGGCTCTACACCGATGCCGTTCTGGCCAGCCTGCTGATCAACCTGCTGGGCCTGATGGTGCCGCTGTTCGTGATGCAGACCTACGACCGTGTAGTACCCAACCAGGCGACCGCAACGCTCTGGGTGTTGGCCATTGGCCTGTTTATCGGCACCGGTTTCGAACTGCTGCTCAAGGTGCTGCGCGCGCACCTGCTCGACACGGCAGGCAAGAAGACCGACGTGGTGCTGTCGGCCACCCTGTTCGAGCGCATCACCGGCATGTCGATGAAGGCGCGGCCGGCCAGCGTGGGCGGCTTCGCACAAAGCATTCATGATTTTCAGGGGCTGCGCGACTTTCTCACCGCAGTGACGCTGACCAGCCTGATCGATCTGCCCTTCTCCCTGCTGATGCTGCTGGTGATCGGGCTGATCGGCGGCCCGCTGGTGTTCATCCCGCTGTTGGCCTTCCCCATCACCGCGCTGTTCGCCTACATCATTCAGGCACGCCTGCGCGACACGGTGCAAAGAAGCCTGCAGCTTGGCTCGCAACGCCAGGCGCTGCTGATCGAAACCCTCGGTGGCCTGGAAACGCTCAAGGCCTGTGGTGCCGAAAGCGAGCGCCAGCATCAATGGGAGCAAACCCATGGCGCCCTCACCCGCCTGGACGGCCATGCAAAATTCCTCGCCTCGCTGGCCACCAACGGCACCCTGTTCCTGCAGCAGTTCGCCGGCATGGCCACCATAGTCGCGGGGGTCTATCTGATCATCGCCGGCAATCTCAGCGTCGGTGCGCTGGTGGCCTGCTACATGCTCGGTAGTCGCATCCTCGCCCCACTGGGACAGATCGCCGGGCTGATCACCCGCTATCAGCAGGCACGCCTGACCATGACCAGCACCGATGCCCTGATGGCTCTGCCGCAGGAGCGTCAGGACAAGCAGCGGCCGCTGGATCGCACCCAGCTCAAGGGGGCACTGGAAGTGCGGCAGATCAGCTTCACCTACCCCGGCCAGAGCGCACCGGCGTTGAGCAACGTCAGCCTGCGCCTGGGCGCTGGAGAGCGCCTCGGCATCATCGGTCGCAGCGGTTCGGGCAAGAGCACCCTGGCGCGACTGCTGATGGCCTTCTACAGCGCCGACGAAGGACAGATCCTGCTGGACAACCTCGACCTGCGCCAACTCGACGTCGCCGATCTGCGCCATCAGATCGGCTACGTCGCCCACGACCTGCCACTGCTGGCCGGCAGCCTGCGCGACAACCTGACCCTCGGCGCCCGTTACATCAGCGACGCGCGCATGCTAGAAGTCGCCGAGCTCACCGGCGTGGTGGACCTGGCCCGCCAGCACCCGCAAGGCTTCGACCGCCCGGTAGGCGAACGCGGCCAACTGCTCTCCGGTGGCCAGCGCCAGGCCGTGTTGCTGGCCCGTGCACTGTTGCTCGACCCGCCAATCCTGGTGCTCGACGAACCCACCAGCGCCATGGACAACACCAGCGAAGACCTGCTGCGCCAGCGCCTGCACAAGTGGGTGCAGGGCAAGACGCTGATCCTCATCACCCATCGTGCCTCCATGCTCAGCCTGGTGGATCGCCTGGCCGTGCTGGACAACGGCCATGTGGTGGCGGACGGGCCGAAGGAAGCGGTGATCGAAGCCTTGCGCAAGGGCCGCGTCGGCCCGGCCAGCCTGTAGGAGCGACGAGCGATGCAAGCGACCCAGAGCCTCGGCAACTACTTCAGCAGCCTGCGCGAGAAACGCCAGGACACCGAGTTCATGCCGGAAGTCGAAGGCGCCATTCTGGAAGACTCGCCCTGGCTCAGCCGCGCCACGATCTGGGTGGTCAGCGCCTGCCTGCTGGCGGCGCTGGTCTGGGCAAATTTCGCCGTACTCGAAGAGGTCACCACCGGCGAAGGCAAGGCCATCCCGTCGAGCAAGGTGCAGGTGATCCAGAACCTGGAAGGCGGCATCGTCAGTGAGATCTTCGTGCGCGAAGGCCAGGTGGTGGACAAGGGCGATACCCTGCTGCGACTGGATGACACGCGTTTTCTCTCCAATCGTGGGGAAACCGAAGCGGATCGACTGGCGCTCATCGCCCGTCTCGAACGACTGAGCGCCGAGGCCGAAGGCCGCGAACCGCAACTGCCCGAAGAAATCACCCGCGACGCGCCACAGCTGGCCGAAGACCAGTTGGCCCTGTATCGCTCGCGCCAGCAACGACTGCGCAGCGAGCAACGCACATTGGGCGAACAACTGCGGCAAAAGGAGCAAGAGCTCGCCGAATTTCGCTCCAAGGCCCAGCAATACCGTTCCAGTCTCGGCCTGTTGCAGCAGGAGCTGAACATGTCGCAACCTCTGGTGGCCTCGGGCGCCATTTCCGAGGTCGAGGTGTTGCGTCTGCGCCGCAGCGTGGTGGAAGTACGCGGCTCGCTGGAGGCCACCAACCTGGCCATCCCGCGCGCCGAAGCGGCGATGAGCGAAATCAGGAGCAAGATGGAGGAATCCGAGCTGGCATTTCGCGCCGAGGCCTTCAAGGAGCTCAACGAATTACGCACCGAGCTGCAAAAGATCACCGCCACCAGCGTTGCCATCCAGGACAAGGTGACCCGGACCACCGTGACCTCGCCGGTCCGTGGGGTGATCAAACAGCTCAAGGTCAACACCATTGGTGGCGTGGTGCAGCCGGGCAGCGACATGCTGGAGATCGTACCGCTGGACGACAGCCTGCTGATCGAAGCCAAGGTCCGCCCGCAGGACGTGGCCTTCTTGCATCCTGGGCAGAAAGCCATGGTCAAGTTCACCGCTTACGACTACACCATCTACGGCGGGCTCAAGGCCAACCTCGAGCTGATAAGCGCCGACACCATCACCGACGAGGAAGGCAACAGCTTCTACCTGATCCATGTGCGCACCGACAAAAGCCACCTCGGTGGCGAGGAACACCCGCTGCTGATCATCCCCGGCATGGTCGCCACGGTAGACATCATCACCGGCGAGAAGAGCGTACTGGCCTACCTGCTCAAGCCCGTGCTCAAGGCCCGCTCGGAAGCCATGCGCGAGCGTTGAATACCTGCCGTGCACGCTGCGTAGCCCGGATGAAATCCGGGATTGATGGTCGAGACGCAGAACCTCCCCGGATTGCATCCGGGCTACGTGGCCGAAGCGATACCATAGGGTGCGCCGCGCGCACCTCCTTAGCGCTGGTGATTGCGAATAAAGACCTCTTCTCCCATCGCCGCGATCTGCCCTTCGATCAACGCGTCGAAGGGCCGCAGCAGCGCCTCGAACCCCTGCGGAGCCTCCAGCACATCCAGCGCGGCAACGATCGCCTCGATGGTCGACAGCGCCCCCTCTTCCGGCGCCTTGCGCAGACGGTAGCGCGACGGGGCCACGGCTCCCAGGCTCACGCGCGGCAACGCCGCCAGGAGCGGGTTGAGATGCAGCAGCTTGCGCGCCTTGCGCCAGGTGCCGTCGGGCACGACCAATAGCAGCGGTTTCTCCATGAGCGCGTAGCCTGTCAGGGCCACAGCCTCATCGCCGGGAAACAGCAGGCAGGCGCGATAATCAGACTGCGCGAGCAGTTGCGGTAAATCATCGAATACCTCACCGACGCGCAGCTCCGCGTTGCGCAAGCCAAGCGCAGCCAGGCGAGCGGTATTGAGGGCATGGCCGACTTCGCTCGGGTGCTGCAGGATGAGCACACGAGTATGACTATCAAGGTTGGGAATCAGCGGGCAGAGGCAGTGGCCAAGCGGGCGCTGGCAGCGGGAGCAGGTCGGACGAGGCATGCCGCGCAGTGTGCCAGAACGGCTCGAACTCGCGTAGCCCGGCTGCAATCCGGGAACCCCCAGACTGCATCCGGCTTCAGAGTCAGCGGTTGAAGCGCTCCGCCAGACTGTGCAGGTAATCGGCCATTTCCTCCAGCTCGCGGCTGATGGCTGCACCCTGATGCGCCTGCCCGGCACTGTGATCGGAAAGCTGGGCGATACGAGTGATCTGCCGGCTGATGTCCTCGGCCACGTGGCTCTGCTCTTCGGAAGCCGCAGCCATCTGCTGACTCATGCTGGTGATGCGCGTCACTGCAGAGCTGATGCCCTCCAGCGCATCACGTACCGACTCCACGCTCTGCACGCTGCCACGGGAAATGTCCTCGCCCTTGCCCGCCGTGACCACCGCACGCTCGGCACCGGCACGCAGGTCAGCGATGATCTGGTGAATCTGCTCGGTGGACTGGCGCGTACGCGAAGCCAGCGAACGCACTTCATCGGCCACTACTGCAAAACCGCGGCCCTGCTCCCCTGCCCGCGCGGCCTCGATGGCAGCGTTGAGCGCCAAGAGGTTGGTCTGCTCGGCGATCGAGGTGATCACGTCGGCCACACTGCCGATGGACTGCGTGGAGTTGGCCAGTTCGTTGACCGCCTGACCAATATCGTTGACCGCCTTGGCCATCTGGCGCATGGAGTCAAGGCTGCCTACAGCCAGATCACGCCCCTCACGTGCCAGGCGATCCGCCTCTTCGGCAGCATGCGAGGTGTTCTGCACGTTGTGCGCGACTTCCTGAATGGTCGCTGCCATCTGGTTGATGGCCGTGGCCGATTGATCGGTCTCGGCACGCTGTTGATCGAGCATCTGCGCGCTGGATTGCGACAACTCGGCGGACTGCGTGGCGCGCTTCTTGACGTTCTCGCCAGCATCCTCCAGTCGCGTCAGCGCCGTCTGCAAGCGCGCCTCCTCACTGATCATCGCCATATCCAGCAACGCCTGGGCACCACGGTTGTCGCTGTAGGTCAGCGCCACCAGGCCGCTGGTAAAGGCTTTCGGATGATCCGCCAGGGTGCGGCGAATCAGCTGCCGAGTCCGATAAAGCTGGTAGGAACCCAGCGCGAACAGTGTCAGCACGATAAAAGCCATCAACGGCCAGCCAGAAACCACCCAGTGCGCCGCAACGATCAGCAGCGACGCGGCGATCAGTGGCCAGGAGCGCAGCACATCGTAGGTCCAGTGCTCCAGCTTCGGCACCGGTGGTTTGCCGGCCCGCAGACGGGCATAGAGGGCTTCGGCACGACGTTTCTGGGCCTCGGTTGGCAATGAGCGTACCGACTCGTAGCCGGAAATTCGGCCGTTCTCGTAGACGGGCGTGACGTAGGCACTGACCCAATAGAAATCGCCATTCTTCGAGCGGTTCTTGACGATGCCCATCCAGGGTTTGCCCTGCTTGATGGTGTCCCACATATGGCCGAACACCGCTGGCGGCATATCCGGGTGGCGCACGAGGTTGTGCGGCTGGCCGATCAGCTCCTCGCGGGTGAAGCCGCTGATCTCGACGAAGGCGTCATTGCAATAGGTGATCTTGCTGTTGAGGTCGGTGGTGGAAATCAGGCGTTCATCAGCGGGGAAGGTTCTTTCCCGCTGAGTCACGGGCAGGTTCTGGCGCATCGAGGCTTCCCTGTTCGAATTGAAGTTGGTACAGACGTATGAATAAGTACTAGCACAGCCTAATAACCGCGCCAGTTGCAGGCTCTAAGCCTTTCGGAGGAGAAAGACGACCCTGTTTCAGATTTGATTCAGTTGCGTTTTGAGCAAATCGCGAAAGGTCTGAATCAGCGGCTCGCGAGTACGCCCTCGGCGCAGGATCAGCGAGAACGGTGCCTGGTAGCCAAATACCGCTGGCAGCAATACCCGCAGCTTGCCCTGATCCACCCAGGGCTGGGCGTAGTGCTCCGGCAGATAGCCGATGTAGGCGCCAGAGAGCACCAGAATCAGCTGCGCCTCCATCGACTCCACCGTGGCCGCACTGTGCTTGAAACCATGGCGTGCCAGTTCGGCCTGGCTCCAGTAGCCACGGCCCACCATGCGTTGCTGGGTGATCAGTTCTTCGGGTATCCGTCTCTGCTCGAACAGGGCATGCCGCTCGCTGCAATACAGCCAGTGTTGCTCGCGATACAACGGCTGGTAGACCAGGCCGTTCATGCGCGTGGAGAAAGCACCGATGGCCAGATCCAGACGATTGTCCAGCACCGCCAGTTGCAGCTCATAAGGGCTCATCACCGACAGGTGCAGATGCACGCCAGGGTGCTCCTGGCTGTAGGCGCCGATCACCTCGGCCAATGGCAGGGCCGGATCGCTGACCGTGGAGTCCAGCACACCGAGGTTGAGGGTGCCGCGCAACTCGCCCTTGAGCGCCGCCGAATAGCGCTCGAAACCTTCCAGTTCGCCGAGCAGGCGCAGGGTTTCCTGGTGAAACAGCTCGCCCTTGCTGGTCAGGCTGAAGCCGCCGCGGCCTCGATGGCAAAGCACGATGCCGAGCTGACTCTCCAATTGGCTCATGTAGGTGCTGATCGCAGAAGTGGACAGGTTCAGTTCCTGCTGCGCGGCGGCGAAGCCCTGATGACGCACCACGGCTACGAAGATCTTCAGCAGTTTCAGGTCGGGTAAAGCGAGGGACATGGCGGCGCACGGCAGAGGAACGGAACGCCAGTGTAGCGCCCTGCCCTGGCCTGGCACATCCAGCAAACGTAGCCCGGATGAAATCCGGGACAACAGCCAGCCTATTTCCCCTACAAGACTACACCGCCCTGCTCTAGGCACAGACCGACGAAACAACAGGTGCGCGCGGCGCACCCTACGGAGCGGCGTTAGCTTGGTACCCGAATGAAATCCGGGGCAGCGCATGGCGTATCAATAGTTCAGCAATCACTGAACTAAGTATTTGTTCGATGCGATTTAAACCATTCGCAGGCTGAGCCAACAATGCTGCCATAACCAGGCGCCGACTCGAATCGGCCGCCACCGGGCGCCACACCACGCCCCTTGCCAATCTGCCGCTGACCTTCGCCCTCTTCAGGAGACGGCCATGCGACTGGAAATCTTCCGCACCCTCTGGGGTTATCGCGGCAGTTGGCAGCAAGCGCTCGACGAAGCGCTCGGTGCCGGCTTCGACGGTATCGAAGCGCGCATCCCCGAGACCGCCGCGCAGCGCGCCATCAATGCCCGTCTGCTGCGCGAGCAGAACGTCCCCTATATCGCCACCCTGTTCACCTCCACCCCGGTGCTGCCGCGTCAGAGCGACAGCCCGCAGGTGCACCTCGAAGACCTGCGCATGAAGCTCGACTGGGCCGCCGAACTCGGCCCGCGCCTGGTCAACGTGCTGCCCGGCAATGATCGCTGGGCGCTGAGCGAACAGGTCGACTTCTTCGCCCGCGCCGCCGAACTGGCCTCGGCCTGCGGTCTGCGTGTGTGCTTCGAAATTCACCGCGGCCGCTCGCTGTACAGCCCCTGGGTCACCCTCGACGTGATCCGCCAGGTGCCCGAACTGCGCTTCACCAGCGATATCAGCCACTGGCTGGTGACCTGCGAACGCCTACTCGACGACCCCGCCGACGACCTCTCGGCCTTCATCGAGCGGGTCGACCACATCCAGGCCCGCGTGGGCTATGACCAGGGCCCACAGGTGCCACACCCCGGCGCGCCGGAGTACGCCGAGGTGCTGGCCTTCCACCAGCGTCACTGGGAAAGCATCTGGAGCAGCCAGGAAAAGCGCGGCCTGCAGACAACCACCCTGACCCCCGAATTCGGCCCGGACGGCTACCTGCACCACCTGCCCTTCACCGACATGCCGGTGGCCGACCTGTGGCAGCTCAACCAGTGGATGGCGCGCTGCGAGCGCCAGCACTTCCACCGTTTCACCAGTCGCTGAGGAGCCGTGATGAACACCAACGCCAAGCATTTCACCGAAATCCCCGTGGTCGACATCGCCGGCCTGTTCAGCAGCGACCCGGCCGAACGCCTGGCCGTGGCCGAGAACCTGGGCCGCGCTGCCCGCGAGGTGGGTTTTCTCTACATCAGCGGCCACGGCATCGAACAGGCGCTGATCGACGGCCTGCACCGCGCCGCCGAGGACTACTTCGCCCAGCCCCTGGACGCCAAGATGCGCCACTACATAGGCACCTCGGCCAGCCACAAGGGCTTCGTGCCCGAGGGCGAGGAGCGCTACGGCGCCGGCAAGCCGGACCACAAGGAAGCCTTCGACATCGGCTTCGAAGTCCCCGCCGACAACCCGCTGGTACTGGCCGGCACGCCGCTGCTGGGGCCCAACGACTGGCCCACTCTGCCTAATTTCAAGGAGGCGGTGCAGGCCTACTACGCGCGCATCTTCCAGCTCGGCCGCACGCTGTTCCGCGGTTTCGCCCTGGCTCTCGGCGTGCCGGAAAACACCTTCGACGAGATGGCCAACTTCCCGCCGTCGAAGCTGCGCCTGATCCACTACCCCTACGACGGCGATGCCCAGGATGCCCCCGGCATCGGTGCCCACACCGACTACGAGTGTTTCACCATCCTGCTCGCCGACCGTCCGGGGCTGGAAGTAATGAACGACCTCGGCCAGTGGATCGACGCACCGCCGCGCGAAGACA